>Ga0209119_1000219_pt1 | contig 58172 bp, 57 predicted proteins | sample COG_03_FD_184747 | JGI IMG/M metagenome (GOLD analysis project Ga0209119, IMG submission 184747) | Pelagic Microbial community sample from North Sea - COGITO 998_met_03 (SPAdes) (version 2) | ecosystem: Environmental > Aquatic > Marine > Neritic zone/Coastal water | place: Helgoland, sampling...
CAACAACCAACCTAATTAACGGAATTAAAATACCAGGTTATCTTTAAAATAAAAAATGTAATTTACCGAAAATAGTCAAATCTCAAATTAGTTTAAGAAATAATATAATAATATGAGCAAACTAAATTCAAAATGTCTGCAAACCAATATGCATCCGATGATTTGAGGCAGAAGGGGTATGATTTGCTTTATTCCAAACTGGAGATGTTCAGACATGAATACCCTGACGCTACCGATGAATTTTTGGAAGAAACTGCATTTAAAATTGAGGAATCCGCATATCAAAAATGCCCTATCACAAAGAATTATACATATAGACTTAGAATGATCGGTTCTAATATCAAACATACACCCAATGCCCCAGACGTAAGAAGAAGGTTGTTTACTTGTGAATGGAGCCCCGAAGAATTCGGACAAATGTCAAGTGAAGAGATGTACCCAGAATTAAAACAAAGAGAAAAAGAAGCTATTGTCGAAGAAAATAGACTAACCCAATACTTTATCGACAAGAAACTATCTGTTGACAGTTTCTATACGTGCGGAAAATGCAAAAGCAACAAAGTCGAGCATACACAACGACAGACAAGATCCGCCGACGAGCCGATGACGGTGTTCTGTAACTGTTTGAAATGTGGAAAGCGTTGGAGGTGCTAAATTACGTTGGTTCAAAGGGTTTAAGGATTTAGATTATAATATAATTATAAAGAGAAGATGGAATGGGAAGGAGGTAAACACGCTGGAAGTTATTTGGTTAAGAATGGGTGTTATATTGCGAGGTTAATGCACGACTACAAACCACACAAAAAACATTTTAAAAAGGAAGATGAAGCTAAAAAATGGTTGATGGATTTGAGTATTGAACTTGGTATTGTTAGGAATAAGCATAGAATGGTAGAGATTGATGGAAAACAATGTGTTGAGGTACAATTAACAGACAACAAAACATTTATTTGTGATTTAGAAGATTTTCCTTTTATTGATTTATGTGTATGGTCTATTCAAAAAAGCAGAAATACACATTATGTTTACGGTACTGTTACCCGAAACGAAAAAGTAATATTTCATAGAATAATAGCCCCTTGGGGCAACAAAAAAGAATGGTCCCAGGTGGACCATATAAACAGAAATGGTTTGGATAATCGCAGATGTAATCTACGTGATGGTTCGGGTAACGTAAACAATTTGAACCAAAAAACACGGGAAGATAATACAACGGGAGTACCAGGTGTACACTTTTCAAAATACGACAATTCGTGGATTGTTCAGTGGCCCGAAGGAGATAAGAGACGTAAGAAATCATTTCGAGTTTGTGATAATTCGGGAGATAAGAGTAAAATGAATTATCACAAAAAGGTTAGAACTTTTGACGAGGCTAAAAAGATGGCAATAGCTTTTAGAACCTCTAAAAACGAAGAATTGGGATTATTTAATGGTTAAGACTTCGGTCTTTCATATCGTATATTACTTCTTGAATATTTTTTTGCATATTTGAAACTGTATAATTAAAATGTAAATGTTTCGCTAACCTTTCTTCATACGTTAGTTTGTAAATACGTACTTTAACTGTTTCGTCGAACGTAACTTTTTTACCAATATCATCAATTGGAAAAATTAAAGTACTTACAGAGTCACCCATAATCTAATTATATATTATATAAAAAATTTAATTTTAAACCTTTTATATTATTATTATAATGGCAGAGAAACAGGAGAATTAAATGTTTATTGAAAATTAAAATATTTGGTTTAGTTAAACAATGGCAAAAAACGTATTTCAACCTCTAAGAGATTTACTCCCTTATTACCCAGGATGCATTCGTGTAATATTAATTATGGTATTATCTTTTGCTCTATTATTAGCTGGATCGTTTGTATTATCAGACGGAATGCCCCGTAGTTATAAAGAATATGACGCAAATTATGTTAATGGTAAATGGGTCTACACATATCAAGACAAAGGACAAAGTTCCGATGGTAGTAAAATAGCAGGAGGTACTATTATGATTTTAATAGCAATCCCATTAGTGTTGGCAGGTATTTACTACTATTACAAAATGGGTTGTGGATATAATAGATTTTATACTAACAACTTAGTTAAATTTGAAGGTGGAGGTGCTGTTCGCAAAGCTCGCAAAGCAAGAAGATAAATAATCAATTCCAAAAAATTAAAATATTTGTATTGTATAAGTTAAATGAGTTATTTCAAATCACTAAAGGGTGTACCAAACTATAGAAAAGGGTTGGGATATTCTCCTGCGTCTGGTCCAGGTGTTGGAATGCCGATCATAACCCCAGGTAATTTTTTTGAATACAATGTAAGTGATCTTTTGCCAAAACAAAATGGTTTTGGTAGAAACCCAAATTACAACAGTGTTGCGTTCCCAGGTTTGGGTGGTTTCAGAAATGAAGTTGGTCCTGGAAATACACCAGGTGGACAGGGTGGTTCTAACGGTGTATTACATTATCTTCCTGCTCCTTTGGAATACTGGAACTACTTTGGAAAAAGTAACAAAAAAGTTAAGAAACGTCGCAGTGTTAAAAAGCGTAAAAGCAGACGTAAGAGTGTTAAAAAGCGTAAAAGCAGACGTAAGAGTGTTAAAAAGCGTAAAAACAAGAAATGAAATTAAGGAAATAATTTAATTAACAACGCCTTTAGCATTATTTGCAAAGCAAAATGACTTAATAATAAGTGATCGTTTACGATACTAATTAGTAAATTATTTAAATGTTTATAAATGCCTTTAGCATTATTTGCAAAGCAAATGTTAGACACTTTTAAAACTTTAATCTTCTTTTAGAGTATTTTTTCATCAATAATTCTATTTTCATGCTTTCTAAAGATAGTAGATTACCAAAAGCAATCATAAGTCCTATAACAAGGGCTATACCCGTAATAGATTTAAGAGCTGAATATCTCTCTTCTATCGAGTCCATATATTAGTAACAAACAAATTAAATTTGAAATAAATTGTCTGTAGTTTTATAATCGTTTTATAAATAATTAAATTTTCGTTATATGTTTATAATGTCATACAAAGACTTAATAGCATTTCACAATATTGGGAACAGTTGTTATTTAAATAGTGCTCTTCAAGTTTTATTATCTTGTGATGAATTTAGAGAATGTATATTTGTTGCTAATAAAGAAAAGAATAACAAGGGTTTAAATCTCCCGTTTTTGAGTATTCTGAATGAGATAACATTAAAAAGAGAAAATCCAGAAACACCAATTTCAAACCCAATACTACTTAAACAAATGTTGTCAGACCATAGTTCTTTTTTTAAAGATACACACCAACAAGATTGTCACGAATGTTTAATAAATATATTGGATATAATCCACGAAAATACGAAAACAACAGATAAAAATAGTTTAAAATTATTATTAGTTAATAATCGAATTATTAAGAAAAATCCAAGCATTAGTACCAACGCAAATAAACAATGGAAAGAAACAATGACCAAAAGTGGTGTATCATTTACTAGTTATTTATTTTCTGGCCAATTAAGATCAAATTTGATATGCCAAGGATGTGAACACCAGAGAGATAATTTCGAAATAATTAATAATTTAAGTTTGTCTTTACCAGATGTTGAAAAATTGGATATCATTGATTCTTTTGTAAATTATTTTGGAATAGAAACACTAGATGGTCAAAATATGGTTGAATGTGACAAATGTAAAAACAAAACAATCCATAAGAAAAATTTATCGTTGTGGAGATTCCCAAAAATCCTTATGATTCATTTAAAAAGATATACACAAACACCAAACGGTAATTACAAAAGAAATAATTGTTTGGTTGATTTTAGCCCAGAATTGATATTCAAAGAAAAAACTACAGAAAAAGGTAAAAAAACTAAATTAGTGTACGAATTACAATCCGTTGTGAACCATTTTGGAATGACACCAATGGGTGGACATTACACAAGTATTGTTAAACATAATGGAGATGGATATGACTGGATTCACGTAGATGATAGCAATGTTTATAAATTTGAAGAAAAGAATTTAGTAACCGCAGGAGCTTATATTTTAGTCTACAAATTAAAAACGGTTTAAGTATTTAAAACATAATTATATCAAACAAGAAAGATGAAGGTAATCAAGAGAGATGGAAAGCATGTTAATGTACGTTTCGATGAAATTACGGATCGGATTGAGTCTATGTGTAATGGACTCGAAACTATCGATCCTGTAAAAATTTCTCAAGAAGTGGGGCATAGGGTACGTGATGGAATTACTACGAGTGAACTTGATCAGCTTACGGCCAAACTTTGTGCTAACAAAATTACCAAACATCCAGATTATGGAAAACTGGCGGCTCGTCTTGTGATTGATGATCATCAGAAAAATACTGACCGTACTTTTGCAGATGTTTGTAGAACTCTTTTTTATAACAAAGACCAAGAGGGTGAACCTTGTCCGTTAATTAGTGCAGAAGTATTTGAGCATTCTAAGAATTTTAATAGAGAATTTAGTGATATTATTGATCATGGAAGAGATTACCTAATTGATTATTTTGGATATAAAACATTGGAACGTAGTTATTTACTTAAAATTAATAAGAAATGTGTAGAAACGCCACAACATATGTGGCTTCGTGTATCTTTGGGAATTCATGGAGGAATTACAGATCCGGTTGAAATGATTAAGAAAACTAAAGAAACATATGAACTAATGAGCAAAAAATTCTTTACTCACGCAACCCCAACTCTTTTTAATTCTGGTACTCAAAGACAACAAATGGCGTCGTGTTTTTTATTGGGAACTGATGATTCTGTCGAGGGTATTTTCAAGACTATTAGTGATTGTGCTCAAGTTTCAAAGTGGTCTGGTGGTATTGGTGTTCACATTTCTAATATTAGGGGTAATGGATCTTATATTCGTAAAACAGCTGGATATTCTAGCGGAATTGTACCTATGCTCAGAACCTATAATGCAACAGCTCGTTACATTAATCAAGGTGGAAAACGTAATGGCTCTTTCGCTATGTATCTTGAACCTTGGCATAAAGATGTATTGGATTTCTTGGATTGTAAGAAGAACCACGGTCCTCCCGAAAAGAGAGCCATAGATCTTTTGTATGCTTTGTGGATTCCAGACCTATTTATGAAGAGGGTATTTGATGATGCTGAATGGTCACTTATGTGTCCTTCTGAATGTCCTGGACTTCAGGATGTTTATGGTGAAGAGTTTGATGAACTTTATGCTAAATATGAGACAGACCCAAAGTATAAGAAAACAGTTGTAAAAGCACGTACTATTTGGGAATCTATTATTAATAGCGCAATTGAGACAGGAACACCTTATCTTTGTTTCAAGGATGCAGTAAACAAAAAGAATAATCAATCTAACATTGGTGTTATTAAATCCTCAAATCTTTGCGCCGAGATTAACGAGTATTCAGACAGTAAAGAACATTCTGTTTGTAATTTGGCATCTTTGTGTCTTCCCCGGTTTGTTGTTAACAGTGATTCGGGTCCCAAATTCGATTTCCAAAAATTGATTGAGGTTACTAAGGTCGTAACTTATAACCTAAACAAAACAATCGATAGGAACTATTACCCAACACCTGAAACAGAACTAAGTAATATGAAAAACAGACCTATTGGCATTGGAGTTCAGGGATTAGCTGACGCATATAACGAGATGAGATACCCATTTGATTCCCCCGAAGCAGCAACACTAAATAAACAGATTTTCGAAACTATTTATTATGGCGCAGTAACAAAATCAATTGAAATGGCAAAGGTAGACGGACCGTATGATAGGTTCGAGGGTTCTCCTATGAGTAAGGGAATTCTTCAGTTTGATATGTGGGACTCACACGAATTAGATCCAGTCTTGAATTATGATTGGGAAACTGTAAAATCAGATTTAATGAAATATGGAATTCGTAATAGTTTGCTAACAGCATTGATGCCAACTGCAAGTACGTCACAAATTCTTGGAGCCAATGAGTGTTTTGAGCCTCGGACTAGTAATATTTATGCCCGTAGAACGTTGGCTGGTGAATTTCAGGTTGTAAACAACTATTTAATCAATGATTTGGAAAAACTGGGGTTATGGAATGATGATATGAGAAAACGTATAATCTCTGAAAAGGGGTCTGTGGAAAATATCGAATCTATCCCCAAAGAGATTAAGGATTTGTACAAAACAGTTTGGGAGATTAAGCAAAAAGTATTGATAGACCAGTCTGCAGATAGAGGTAGGTTCATTGACCAGTCTCAGAGTCTTAATTTATTCTTTAACGTACCTGAATACCAAAAATTGACTAGTGCGTATTTTTATGCTTGGAATTCTGGGCTTAAGACGGGAGTTTATTACACAAGATCTCAGGCTGCCGTTGATGCAAAGACTACTATCCGGTTGGATAATTTGGATAAAGATCCTAAAGAAGTTGTAGAAGAGGAGTTTGACGAAGAGTGTTTGAATTGTTCGGCATAATTACTTATAAAAGACCAGATGAATGTTATAAAAAAATTAAAAAAATTAAAGAAAATTTATAATAAAAATGGGTTCCTATAACCCGTCAGTAAAGTATTTAAAAACTTGTAATATATTAATATTAAACAAAGAAAATGTTAAATATTAATAGATTAATAAACGAGGTGAATGGTGATGACAGAACTATCAAACAACTTGAATTTGAAATCGATAGTACATCATGTGATAAATATAAACTACAATTAAAACTAATGGTTAGAAAAAAACTTATTATTGATAAATATACTAATTTGAATGACAACCAAAAATTACAATGGGATTTATATGACAAGTATAGATCTAATTTAATTAAGGAAGCAGTAAGTGGTGTTAAAACCCCGAAATTTAATTGTGTGATATTCGAAGAAGTAGATTCCTATAGCATTATTGATACATTTAATTATAAACCTTATTTTGTATTTGATTTGGATAACAACATTAGGAAATTTTTATGTATAAAATTAAAGAATTTGGATGTTTTTAGGTATATAAAAAACAAGAATTCTCTTATTTTTTTCTTAAATTCATAGAAATTTAAATATTTTATATTGTTAAATGATTATAGAATCTTTAGCATTATATAAATCTAATGAAAATTACACAGATAACGCTGCTAGTATAGAATTATCAGAATTAAGCGATTCGCAATTGTTTATGCTTTATTCTATTTTATTTGCTTATGTATTTATTACATTTTATGTAGCTATTAAATATCCAATTGGGGGAAATAGGGTATTAAGTGTTATTGTGGCAATGTTCTTTTCAACTTCGTTTTGGATAGTTAAAATAATAGAAGAGTTATTTTTTAGTTCAGAACAAGTTAAAAAATCTAAAAAATCTAAAAAATCTAAAAAGAGTAATTATTATGGTAGAATTTATTAATCGTTTAATTGTACCCAATTAAATAATACATATATATTAAATGGGACATCCAAAGATATTTGTAGCAGGTTGTTGGGTTGAAAGAGCTAAAATTAACACAATTATTAAACAATTTGAAGAAATAGCCTATATTACTCATGATTGGACTGTTCATGAATCAGAAGAATTATTTAATAATAAGGTATATTTGAAATGTCAATCATTGTTGAGTGTAGATGGTTTAGAACGCGCTGATTACTTGGTTGTAATTATGGATGTTCCAAATTATCCTTATATGGGGACATGGACAGAAATAGGGATGGCTATTATGTCAGGAATCCCAGTATTAATGTACAACCCAATTAATGCATGCCAAAACAACATTTATATGCACCACCCTATGATTAGGAAATTTGACTCGTTAAATAGTATAGCTGAATATTTAAAGGATGATTAAATGCCTTTAGCATTATTGATACAGTCAATCGTTTTAAGATCAATTAATTAAATGAATTAAAGAATAAAGTTTGTAATATTAATATAATATATTATTGTATTAATAATGGATACTTCAAATGAGACAGAACCTATTCTAAAAGTGAACCCTGATCGTTTTACTCTTTTCCCTATCAATTATCCTGATATCTGGAAATTTTTCAAAACTGCCGAAGCAGCAACATGGACAGCTAATGAAATTGATTTTGGAGCTGACCTAAATGATTGGGACGAACTTAACGATGATGAACGTTATTTTATTGAACATATTCTGGCTTTCTTTGCAGGAAGTGATGGAATTGTTATGGAAAATCTTATGGGTACATTTTCAAACGAAGTTCAAATTCCCGAAGCTAGAGCTTTTTATGCTCACCAGGGTTATATTGAATTAGTCCATAGCGAAACCTACTCAAAAATGATTGACACTTTGATCAAAGACCAAGATCGTAAACGCGAACTATTTTCAGCAATTGAAAATATTCCTTGTGTAACTAAGAAAGCCGAATGGGCTCAAAAATGGATGGATCCAGAAACTAAACCTTTTAGACAGCGTCTGATTGGGTTTATTATAGTAGAAGGGATTTTCTTTTCTGGTAGTTTTTGTTCTATTTACTGGCTTAAGAGTAAAGGAAAGATGATTAATGCATTAGCTAAGAGTAATGAATATATTGCAAGGGATGAGGGTATGCATACAACTTTTGGAATTATGTTATATCATAAACTTATTAAAAAATGTGATGAATCTGTTATTCATGAAATATTCCAGGAAGCTTTGGAGATCGAAACAGAGTTTATTTGTGAGTCTCTTCCTTGTAAACTTATCGGTATGAATAGTGTTCTTATGGTCCAATACATTAAGTTTGTTGCGGATAATCTATTGACTGAATTGGGGTACACAACTCTGTATGATGTAGAATGTCCGTTTGATTTTATGGACAATATTAATTTGAGTGGAAAAGCAAACTTTTTTGAACAAAGAGTTAGTGAATACGCACAAGCATATTCGGTATCAAAACGTTCTGAGCGTGTTTTTGACACAAATACTGATTTTTGAATAAACAAATGATTAATTTAAAAATAATATATTTTTTATTATTAGAATCTATGGTATCACGTATTCCTCGAAAACCCAACATTAATATTATTAAGGCGTGTGAAAAAAAGGGGGTTGATATAACAGAAGAGAAATCACTGAAGGTATACAAACCTAAATCTAAACTCAAAAAACAATGCAAAATAGATTCAAGAAAGCGAAGCGTTCGTAAAGTGCGAAGCGTTCGTAAAGTGCGAAGCGCCCGTAAAGTGCGAAGCGCCCGTAAAGTGCGAAGCGCCCGTAAAGTGCGAAGCGCTCGTAAAGTGCGAAGCGCTCGTAAAGTGCGAAGCGTTAACAAACCTAAAAGAAAGAGAAGTACCAGAATGGTTAGAAAAAGAAAAAGAGACAGAGTTTCAAATGTTCGGAGAAGAAAGAGGTCAAGAAAGGTGTCAAAAACACCTATCAAAGAACGGTCCAGACTAGTTTCTAATATTCTAAAATCAAAAAGACACCACAAGGATGTTGATAAACTTAAACAACAGTTAGTTATAGTTATATCTTGCCCGGCTTCAGAAAAGAAAGTTCGTAAACAACGTTTGATTAAGGGTGTTAAAAATTACGTAGATACACCATATGTATCACCCGTAGAAAAAAAGAATATAATTGGTAAAATTAATAGATATGATCCTAAGCAGATAAATAGCCCACCAATTAAAAAATTAGATAATGTTCTAACAAAACCAAAAATTAATCCAACTGATGCTAAAAAATTTATTCAAGAATTAGATGATGTATTATCCAATAAATTAGACACACTAGCTTCTAAAAAACAGGTAGATACTATTGTCAGAGATTTTGACACATTTATGAAAAAACCAATGGTCAGTGATTCTGACAGAAAACTTATAATTTCTGAATTTGATAGAGCATCAGAGAATGTTTTTAAAAAATATTCAGAAGATAAATTACAAAGAAGAAGAAGTAAAGACTTTTTAAAATCCAAAAGAAGAATCAAGAAGGATGTTGATTCTGAAAGAAGACATAAAGAGAAGCTGGGATTTTATGATAAATATATTAAATCTAAAAAATTAGAAACAGATGTTATAGACAAGTACGAAAAAGAAAGATCTGAAGAATTAAAGCGTTACAACGACGAACAACTGGATATTCAAAAAAAAAGATTAATACGAGACAAACTATTCAAAAGAAAGGAAATAGTTAACAAACGGAGAGCGGATGAAAAGATTAGACGTGATGCCAAAAAAGCTGCGTATAGACAAGAAAAACTAATGAAAAAAATAGGAAGAGAACAAAAGAAGGCACAAAACAATTTATTGAAGGATAAAAGACAAAGAGGTCTGGAAAAGATTAAGGCTATGAACACTTACAACGAAGAAATAAAAGCACAAGGTCTCAGAAACAGAGAAATAATTGACAAGTTGTACGACGAAAACAGAGCATATAAGAAACAAAAATTAGAATTATTAGACAATTATAACAATGATAATTTGAAATTAATGGAGAGATACAAAGAAGAAAACGAAAAAGCTACAAACACAAAATGGGGAGAATTGAAAGATTGGATGAAAAAGTTTAATTCTTCTGATATACAACAAGCACAATTACCAGGTACTAAACCAACAGTTCCATTAACACTGAAAGACTTTCCAGAAATTGATGAACGTTTGTCAAGATTGGAAAGTGATGCCGATTCGTTTAATTTCGACAGTGTTTCAAATCCATTTGAAAACCAAGATCGTAGATATAACGACAGTAATATCAGTGCAAGCGGACAAACTAAGAAAGAATGGGGAGAATTTGAAGATAAATTTAATAAATACGTTGAAACAGAAAAAGCAGTAAAAAATATGGAATCAACTAAGTTAGAAAAATTAAAGGCACAGGTTTATTCGACGATTAGTGAAGCAACTAACGTATTTGATACACAAGCAAAGTTGATTAAGGCACAAGAAGGTATTATTAAATCAATTGTGGACAAACAAGATGATTCAGATATTAAACTTCAAAAATGGACACAAAAGATGGAAGAAAATGTTGCCAAAAGAGATAAAATAATTGAAAAATTGGTTCCAGAAATTGTTAAAATGCAAGAAATACCCGAAACTACCGAGGTTAATAAACTTTTACAGTTACAAACTCTTATGTCAAGAATGCCTGGTATACAACAACCTATGTACCAACAAGGTTATCAACAACCTATGGGTATGCAACCAATGATCATTCAACAACCTGGACAGGCTGATAATTCAAACCAAGCAGTATTAGAAATGGTTAGACAGCTTAAAAACCAAGAAAATGAATCCGTTAAAACACAGTTAGAAACATTAACAAAAGCTGTGTTAGCTAGAGAATTACCTACACAAGCTCAGACCCAACCAGAAAACAATAAAGCGATCAGTAAACAAATTGAAGCTATGACTGCTAAATTATTAAAAAGCAATGATTCTAAATATCGCACCAAGTATAAGAATCTTAAATCCAGCAAGGACGCAAAGGTGTTGAGCCAATTAACTGAATTAACCAAAGCAGTTAATAAAAATGTTGGTACGGATCCTGAATTAAAAAACCAATTGAAAATACTTACGGCCGCAATATTGGAAAACACGAATAAAACAGATCCAGCTGTTTCGGGTTTATCTTCGGATATTAAAGATTTGGCTAGATCACTTCAATCCGGGAATACAAATAACAACGATGATGTAAAACAACAATTGAATATGTTAATACAAGATGCTATGAATAAAGGTGGTAACACCGGCAGTCAATTATTCGATCCAGTTGTTGCAAACAAAGTAGATAATTTAGAAAATTTGATAAGAAACCAACGTGGTGGAACTGATCCAGTGTTATTAAACCAACTTCAAAATATGACAAGAGCTTTGGAATTGAATCCCGGAAATAACCAAAATTCAAGCAATGCTGTAATGCAGAAACAATTAGATATGTTAACACAAAATATACAAACGTTAATGGCGAATCCTAGGAATTCAGGAAATGCTGGAAATGCTGGAATACCAGTAATAAATACTACAATAGCACCAACTCTTGCAAACACTCCAACTCTTGCAAATACACCGGGTGTTAGTGGTGTTGGTGGTGTTGGAGGTGTACCATTAACTGCTGCTGGTATTCAGGCTATGTTGGATAAACAGAATCAACAAAATAACGAAAGAACTAAGAAAATGATTGAAGAAGCGAATAGTAAATTATACCAAAAAATATTACCCCAGGTTAAAACTCGTAATTCATTTATAGAACAACAAAATAGAAGAGAAGGACAAGAATTAGGTTTTGTTGTTGATGAAACAGGCAAAACAAGTGTAGATTCTAATGCCGCAGCAGCTAAATTAGCAGCATTAATTAACAACCCAACCCCTGCTGCCGTAGCCAATTCGGTTACGTCGAATGTTGTACAACCACAGACTGTAACACCTACTGCAGATTTTGTATCGAACAGTGGGGTATTAAAAGGGTTGGAAGGTAAGGTTGATGCAAACCAAGAAGAATTGGAAAGAAAAATACAAGAATTAAGTAATACTGTAAGTGCATTAACAGCCAATCCACAAGCCGCAAAACAACCAGGATTACAACCAGTTATGCAACAAGTTGCCCAAGACACCAATGCATTAAAAGCAAGTGCGTCAACCCCCGCACAAATAAACCAATTAAATGGAATAGGTTCAGAAATTAGAGATTTTAAACATTCGTTAGAAACTACATTGGCTGTTCAAAATGAAATAATGAGAAATAAGATTTCCAATACTCAGGTAGTCCCCCAATCTTCTGGTACTACCGCACAATTGACAGCACAACAAGTTAAAGATGAAATTGAAAGTGCTTTGAAATCGTTACAGCTTCCAGATTATAATAGAAATTTAGAGGGTCTAATTGAACAAAACACATCGTTGTCAGAAAAATTAGATACAATAAAAGAAGCTCAAACGAAAGAAACATTAGATGATGTAGGACCAGTAACTACTATAACGGTTGATAACTTGCCAGAATACATAAAAAAATTTAAAGAAGTATTAGATAAATTAAGGTTAGAACAAACTGACCCAATAACACAAATTAATTTGATAAATTTGTCTAACTTATTAAATGGTAAAGCAAATGATATAGAAACTAAAATCCGAATTCTTATGAAAAATATTAGTGATCCCGTAAAACTTAAACAATTAGAGGATTACATAGAAACTCTAAATGAGAGTATAAATGTTACTCTGAAATCAATAACTGCTACAAACAAGTTGTTTAGTGAGTTAATTACCAAATTAACTACAAACGAAGAAACTGTTACGGTACAATTAAACAAATTGCGCAGTAATATTGAGAAAATGAAAGGTTCTATAACAGATTATTTGTTTGGAAAGCTTGAAGATGCTATTAAACCTGGAACAAATATAAATGATGACAGTTTAGATGAAGTAACTAGATTGTTAGACCAAGTATCAGACACACCTGCTAAGAATAAGTCTACAGACAGTATTGCTAAAATAAAAAGAGCAATGGACAGTTCAAACGAAGCTGTATTTAATAGTTTTTCAGACCAATTGAGTAAGGTTACTACTAAATTAGATGATTTAAAATCCCTAGTGGATAAAGAATACGTAGGTGGTGATAAGGCTGATCTCGTTGCAAAAAAACAAGAAATAACAGATGTTAATAATAATTTCAAAACTCTTAAATCAAATATTAAAAAAGGTGGTGATTTAACTAAAATAAGTAAAGAAATAAAACGACTTGAGACCCAAATAGAACAATTAGGGGTTGGAGTAAAATATAAAGACCAGCTTAAAGAGATAAGTTTGGGTGCAATAGAAGGTTTGAGAGTTATTGTAGCTATTACCGAACTTATCAGAAATACAGTAACAGCCCGAGATAAAATAAAATATGAACAAGCAATAGCAGATTTAAAAAGGTCAGAAGCACAAGCAATAGCAGATAAAAAAGTGGCAGAACAAAAAGTAGTAGCATTAGAAGAAGCAGGAGTTGATGCAGAAGCAGCAAGACAAGAAGCAGAAACAGCAAAACAAGAAGCAGAAACAGCAGCAGCAGCAGCAGAAGCAGCAGCAGAAGCAGAAGCAGCAGCATTACAAAATCTTACTAATGCGACAGGTGATAAAACATTACTTCAAGATTTATATGATAAAGCAGTAATAGCAAGACAAGAGGCAAGTAAAAAGAATTCGGAATCTAATTTGAAATTGGGCCGGGCTAACAGAAAACTTGCTCAAGAACAGCAAGATAAATTAGCGGCTGTTCAAGAAGCTGCAGATAAAACTAAAAAATTAGAGGTTGTTTTAGAACAAATGGAACAATTAACTCAATTTGCTGAAATAAAGTCTTTGGCAATTGATAAAAAAGATAGATTTGTTAGCGCTTTGTCTGCTGATTTATCTTCAGCAAAAGCAGAAACAGAAAGGTTAGAAAAATTAGCAGAAAAAACCGCCCAAGATAACGTAAACGCAGCACAACAATTAGCAAAACAAACCGCAAAAGATTTGGAAGCAGCTAATAAAAAATTTGAAAAAGAAGAACGTGAACGTATAAAAGCTAAAAAAGAGTTAGCTAATTTAAGAGCTCAGTCTGGAAGTACTGTAGGTCAACAAGCTAATGCACAATTAATACTAGATTTACAGGCTAGAGATAAGGAAATAGCTGCTAAAGAGTTAGAAATAGCTAATAATGCTAAGGAATTAGCCTCCAAAGAGCTCGAACTAGCCAAACAGCGAGGGATTGCGGCAACAGTTACTAAAGCTTCGAGTACAAAAGATGTTACTATGGCTAGATTACAGGGAAAAATTAAAAGATTGGAAGGTGAAGCTATAACATTAACACAAAGAGCAGAAAGAGCAGAAAACGCATTAAAACCAGTGACACAAGAAAGAGACAGGTTACAAGCTGCTATGAAAATTGTCGACCAAGAACTATTAAAATTAGGAATTCAAAATATAAGTCAATTAAATCAAGCATTATTAGATATAGAAGCTGCCGCAACCTCAGCCGCAGAAGCTGCCGCACAAGGTGATAAAGATGCACTGCAAGCTATTATAGATGAATATGAAAAAATCAGAAAAGTAAACGATAGTGGTGTTGCCAACCCAGGAGGCGCCGGCGGCCCTGCATTCTTGACCCAGACTATCGCTTCTGAAATATCGATTCTTAAATTCATTGTAGATGCGTGGCAAGATACGAACTGGACAAATATAGGTGCTGCTAATAGTCCTCAACTTGTTGAAAAGGAATTAGTAAGACTTCAACGTGAGGTAACTAAATTACAAACACAAACACAAACACAAACACCAGCACAACAAGCGGCTGCACAACAACAACAACAAGAGTTACAAGCGTTACGACAACAATTACAAGCGGCACAACAACAATTACAAGCGGCACAACAACAAGCGTTGGCGGCTGCAAAAGCGGCACAACCAACGGGACCAACACAACCAACACAACAACCACCTTCTCCTGCACCAGGAACCTGTAAAGCTCAAAAAAGTGTAATTGAAGATTTTAATATTACGTCTGGTGTGAGATTATCATCTATTATCAAAGCATTGTTTGAACTATATCAATCAAAAGACAAAATTGTTGGTATAACTAGACCGGTTATTAACAATTTATTAAATCAAAAAGTACCCACTTTAAACCAAACTTATAAATATGTTTATACAACATACAAAACAGCTACCCAAAAAACTAATGCTTCGGGTAGTAGGTTAGTAGAAACAAACCCAAGAAATCCATTGGTTTCTATGTTTGATAATGTTATCAAAGAAGCTAAATCCTTTAATAACTGGGGAGATTGTAATGCAGTAATTATTATGGAAGCTAAAGTAAAGGGTGTAATAAAAATACAAGCACACGTACAAGAAGATTTCGAAAATATTAAGGGTGTAGGAAGAATTTTTATTAAAATGAGACCAGGTATAGACAATACAGGTGACGAAATAATCAGAAAAGATCCAGATTCAGAATCTGTACAATTTGATAGTCAGATATGTAACCCTATTATAGGAAAAAGTAATATAAGTTCTAAACCATTTTTTGCTGGTATTTTTAGTAAAGTATTCCCTCCTACTTGGACAAGTAATGAAGTAGAAACAGTTGGTACAACAACATATAGTCCTGGTCAAGAAATACCATATAACAATGAAGCAACTTACAACCATTCTGTAAAATCTGTAGTAGAAAGTATCAAAAATAACCCATTTGATTTAAGTATTGTTGCGTATGGACAATCTGGTTCTGGTAAAACTTATACTTTATTAGGTGAAAAGGGAGGTGAAAAGGGGTTATTACATTATTCTCTTAATCAATTAGTAAATGAGGTTCCTGGAATACAGATTAGTTTATCAGCTGTACAGTTATATCAAGGAAGGGCTTATAATGCGTTAGGAGCTCCTGAACCAGGACAGAAAAATATTATTACGGATATGGATGATTCTGATTTACAAACTTTTCTGTCAAAAAACCCAGATGTAAACCAATCAAGTGTAATACAAGTAGATGGTGCAAATAGTGGCGATGAACAAATTAAGTTGTGGAATTTAGCTTCTGAGAAATTTAAATATTTGGAACCATCCCAATCTAACAAATTATTACCTAGTTTGTTTATTGAACCAGGTGAGGGTAGCCCAGCACCAGGACCAAACAATAAAGTTGTTTACAGCGGAAGTGCGGAATTAGGGAAATTTTTTACAGCAAAGAAAACTGGTGACGAACCAACATTTAATAGAAAAGTAGCTCAATCAGTTACCAAATCAACAATAGATTCAATATCGAAAGATGTAACGTCTGAAATAAATAACATAAGTAGTTATTTGGTACAAAACGTTTTATCGAATAGACCAACCAGAGCCACAAAAATGAATCCAGAAAGTTCCAGAAGTCATTTGTTCCTTATATTTAAACTTAAATTTCCAGATGGGTCAACACGAAAAATTACTTTTGTTGATTTAGCCGGTAATGAAGTATTTTGGAATGTTCCTAAAGAACTGAATGGTTATTTACCACCTGGTTTACCAGAAAAGGATAGAATTAAAAACGACAAATCAGTTTTGTGGACTAATACAGAAACGTCAAAAGAAGGCAAGTTTGTTGGTGAAAGTTTAGGTCATTTAAGAAAAACTATTACGGCTTTTGGTAAAAAGGGTGTGGACAAGACATACATCCCTTCTGAAATAGTTGGAAAAAATGTCAGACAAAATCAAATAGTAAGTATGTTTATTGGTAAAAAGGGTGATTCTTATTATGCAACTGACCAGTCACATAGTGTTGCAATGTATAACGTACTATCTTATGTAATAGATTTATTTGAAGAAAATAAGAAATCATTATCAAAAGTTGCTATGTTCCTAATGTCACACACATATTTACCACAACTTGATGGAGAAGAAATAACTAAAGAAAAAGCTACTATGATATGTAATACAACAAGTAATACAATTAAGTTTGGTGCTGAACTTGGTACAGCAGGTATACAATTTGGTGACAAATTTGCATTTAATAATTCAGTCGCAACTAAGGCAGCAGCAGATAAAGCATTAGCTGCACAACAAAATTCTCAAAGATTAGCAGCGAAACAAAGATTAGCACAAGAAAGATTGGTTGTAGCTGATGCTGTTACTAAACGACAGTTGCTTACAGACTATGACAGAGAAATTAGAAAACAAATAGCATCAATATCTAGTGTTATTAACAAAACAAAAGCAACTACTAACTGGTCGGTTGCATATTCAGCATTCGATCTTGATGTTCCGAATGATTCTGTCGGGAATGATAAATTTAAGAAGGCTTTAGATGATTTAGTAAGTCCTGAATTTAAAGTACTGCCCACCAGATACAATTTCGGTCTTATCCGCCGCAGAAGTTTCAGACAGACTCGAAAAGTTAAGAGCCGGCGAAAGAGAGAACGTAGTCATCGTAGAGTTAAACGAACTAGTTATTCCAAGGCTGTACGCCCAAGAAAACGAAACAGTTTGAGAATAAGACAAAGAAGTACCCGACGTAAACCCAAAGTGTTACAGATGGGTAAGAAAATGGCCCGAAGACGCAGTCAGACGCCTAAGCGCCTGGGTCGAAGACGCAGTCAAAGAAGTACCCGAAAGGCTAGAAAGAGTAATACACTGGTAAGAGCTAGAAGACGCAGCAAAGTTATAAAAATTTAAATCTCTGTGTAATTAAACAATCCAAAAACTAAATTATTTAATTTTTAAACAATAAGATTAAATAAAACGGTTTAAAGAATAACCATACATATATATTATAATGAGAACAAGTAGCACACAAAGCAGTACACAGAACAACAACAAGACAAACAAAATGGCACAAGCAACATTGGTTTCGAAATTGAACGTGGGGTCGATTGGGTATGACAAGATTAAGCCTAAGGGGAAGGGAAAGATTGTTCATATGAATTACAATGGTTCTATGATTCGTCTTCAGATTCCGAACACTCGGGTTCCTTTCGGTCTTAGTACTTATGAGAATGAGAAGGATGGTTCTAAGAAATATAGCATGGAGCTTACCCTTGGTGGTAACAGTAAGATGGATTCCTTCCGTGAGAAGCTAGAATCCCTAGACAATCGTAACGTTGACACAATTGTTAGCAACGGAAAAGCATGGCTTGGTGAGGATAAAACTAAGGCTGTTGTCGAGGGAGCACTTTACGGATCTCTGATCAAACCTGACAAGAAGGGTGAGTCTCCTCCTCGCTTTAAGATCAAGCTTCCTATCTGGGAGGGTAAGCCGATGTTTACTGTTTATGATTCGGATCATAATGTTGTAAAAACTTATGACATGGTTGATGGTGAGCCGGTGCTTAACTGGGATTGGGCACAGAATGGTATGGAGATTCGTACTATCGCAGAGTGTGAGGGACTTTGGGTAGTTAACAAGAATGTTTACTGTACTTGGCGTGCTGTACAGATCCACGTAACCAAGAAGTCTAACCGTCTTACAGAGTTCGCTTTTCAGGATGAGGACGACGATGCCGATGATGTTGTTGAGAGTGACGATAATGATGAATCTTTAGAGGAGGATGACATTGATTCAATGGCAGAGTCTGAGGTTGATGAAACTGATTAAATTTCGTAGAAATTTTAATTAATTAAAAAAAAATATAAACAACAACTAATAATACAATGTTCAATATTTATAATATAAGGATAATGATTGATTCAAATCAAAATAATTATATAGTAACCTTACAACCTAACGGTCTTATACAAGAAGTTTCTAAACACAAAATAGGACTTGGTCCTTATTATAGAATTAAACCAGACGATTCTTTAATAAAGAACAAAGATACGTGTTCTATATGTTTAGAACAATATGTTCCAGGAACTTATAAAAGAGTATTGGTGTGTAATCACGCATTCCATAAAAAATGTGTAGACAAATGGTTTAAAACATCATCTAACACATGTCCTATTTGTAGAAATTATCACTGCCCATTACTTACAGATATTCCCAAATCTTAATATTGTTAAGCATAAGTTGTTTAGGTCTATTAATACTTATAATTCGGTCACGATTGTGACCCTTAACTGTTCTATTTTTAAAATCTATACCAGCAAAATCCTCATAATCGCTAATACTTTTGGCGCTACCCATTCCAAACTTTTCGATATCCTTTAAAATAACAAGGATATCTAATTTTTTGTAATTTAATTGATCAATTTGATCTTGAAATCCAAATTTATAATACAACCTAAGGCGAGACAGTAATTCAATCTGTTTACGTTTGAGATCGTCATGATCTTTCCAAAATGTACGCCTATGATCTCTTTTAAAAGAGGTATAAACTAACGCTTTGTGTGGACTCCAAAATTTCCACCCACGAGTAAACAATCGAAGAGTTATGTCTAATTCTTCACCAAAGAATAAATAAGGAAGATAAGGGTCATATGGAGCATCCCGCAATATTTCAGAAGTACTGAATGAAAAACAAGCACCCCATGCTTCAGATTTAAAAGGTTTAGTAATTTCCCCCAATTCTGTATTGTATTCAGACTGTATTCTTGTAAAATGATCTTTTTCTCTTATTCCTTCAACATAAAGACCAGTTCTAAGAGAATTAGGATTATATTCCCTAGTTTTTAGGTTATATTCCGGAGGATATTGCGTAAGTACAGAAAGTTTTGGTAATTTGTTTAACATATCAATTAATTCAATATCCCAATCCTTAACAAATAAAGTATGTGAATCTATCTGTAAAAAATATTCTTCATTTTTCCACTTTTTCTGAATTAAATACCGTGCCCAGTTCGGACCCATCGCTTTTTCGTAGCTAACCGTGTCTACAAAAACATTCGATTTACCGAGTAGATTTTGGGGCAAGTCGGAAACCGATTTATCATCAATTCCATTTTGTTCGTATATGTGAATCCATAAATTTTTTGGGAATTTGGCCGTATTTATGAGATTAGAAACTGTTTTGGGGCATTCCGGGTCTCTGTAACTGGCTATACTAACAAAAATCTGATCTTTAGCTAATTCTGGGTTTATATATTGAACAGAATCTAATTTGTTAATAAACAAATCTTTATATTTTAATGATTCGTTTATGTCCCCAATCTCCAATATTGTCGAACAGAAACAGTAAAAGTATATAAGGATTCCAATTGTTATAATAATAAAAAGGATCACTGTGTGATTAAGGAAGTCTTCCATCTTACTGTGTGTTTTTATTAAATTTAAAATAAATATCCACAATAAAATGAACAACGATTCTGGATCTGATTCAGAAAATAGCATAGATTTATCCAACCCCCATGTTACTCGAGGAGAGGTTCAAAAAATACTTGGTATGAGACCTAAAAATTTAGATTATTATCGTAGAGCTTTTGTCCACAAGTCTATTAATAGAAATGTAAAAAAAGCTAGAAACCAGAAAGTTTTGGAATATATGACTGAATCAAATGAAAGGTTAGAATTACTAGGAGATTCAGTATTGGGTCTAGTAGTAACTCATTATTTATTTAATAAATTTCCTGATAAAGCCGAAGGGTTTTTAACCAGAACTAAAACAAAAATTGTACGACGGGAAGGTTGTGCTTTGTTTGCCAGACATCTTAATCTTGGTGATTTTATCTTAACAAGTGATCACATCAAAATTAATAAACAGTCAGACAAAATACTAGAGGATACATTTGAGGCATTTGTTGGTGCTATTTATCAAGACCTTGGGTTTAAATTCGCTACAGCATTTATTACTAGATTGATTGAATTGTATATTGATTTTGATACAATTTTAACAGATAATAATTACAAAGATGTACTTCTTAGATATTCACAGAGTAAGGGTTATCCACTGCCTATATATGAAGAGTTGGCAAAAGATGGTCCGGCACATAGATGTAAATTTACTATGTGTGTAAAATTGATTGTTACTGAAAATGGAAACACACATTCTATAAAATCATCAGGAGTTGAAAAAAGTAAAAAATATGCTGAACAAGTTGCTGCTAAAAATTTGTTAGACAAGTTAGACCAAAATGACCTTAATATCTTTATTAATCGAGATAATAGTTAAGGCATTTCAACAAAAATAATTTCTAAGTTATTAGTAAATGGCTAAAAATAGTATAGGTCAAATTATAGTAGTTATTCTAATAGTTATACTAAGTACTAGCAGTTGTTCATTTTTTTATCATAAAATGATAGATCGTGTTGAACCAATAACAAGTGAAATAAACGGAAGAGATTATACAGTTAGGTCAGATTCAAAAGACCAAAAAGAAGCAGCTGATCATTTAGCAACAATTTCAGAAAAAGTGGATAAGTTAGTAGAATATATGGTATCGAATAATTTACCAGATGAAACAATATCTGCTAGATTAAAGGATAGATGGACTGGTTGTAAATTTAGAGAAACAGCAAGTCACGAAACTACTGCTGCATATACTATTAATAAAGGATCTGAGATGAGGTTATGTGTTCGTGATTCTGAATCTAATATAGAAAATTTAAATACAAGTATGTTTGTTGTACTTCACGAACTAGGACACGTAATGAGTGTAAGTTATGGACATAACGAAGAATTTAGGAATAATTTTAGTTATATAGTTCACCTTGCATCTGCATTAGGTTATTATAAACCAGAAGATTTTGAAAATAGACCAGTAAATTATTGTGGAACTGAAATTAATACAACTCCCTGTATGTCCGGAACTTGTGAATATACGAGTATACCATTGGTTAATGTTGAATCATTTGGTAATACAAGAGGAATGGGTCATTTTTAATTTAATTAAATTAAAACCAAAATAAAATGTTTGTAATTGTTAAATATGTGGTTATCGTTTAAAAAGAGTAAACGCAAAGCGTCCAGAAAGCCCAGAAAATCCAGAAAGGTTAGAAAATCTAAAAAAAGCAAACGGGCTAGCAAACGTAAGTCAAGACGGTCTAGCAAACGCAAGTCAAGACGCAGTTTTGGTAAACGTAAAATGGTTAGAAGATCGAGAAAATTCGGTGCCGCTAAAGGACCTGGGTTCCAAGGAGCAACTTCTTTCCAGAATGGTTATTCTAATTACTTTGGAGCACCCGAACCATTTGTAAATGCATCTGAATGGTTTTACCCCAACCCTGGAAGCAGTGGTGGAATGATCGGGTCTGGCAAAACAAATTACCAATCACCAAACATGCTAAAGATGTACAGTTACGGAAGAAAGAAGTACTAAGGTTTAATTAATTTTAAAAAATATATTTGGTTATTAATGTAATGAAAACTCCAAAGTGTATAGTTTGTAAAAAAAAGACTCTAACTGGTTCAAATTGTTCTTGTGGTGTGTATTTGTGTATCGGACATAGACATCCGGAATCACATAACTGTACAGACCAAGAGAAAAATATAATCATAAGTAAACAACAAATAGAAAAAAAGTTATTATCTGCAGCTACTGAAGATGTTAAAGTTGCAAAAATTTAAGATGTTTTGTATCGTAATCCGATTTTATAGAAATTGACTGTGCAAATAATGCTAAAAGCATTTAAAGTAATATTTTTAATTCTTCCTTAGTTTTATCACTTAATTCTTCAGGAAATGTTATAGTAAACATAATTATCAAACATCCATCATCGGTCATACCTTCTTCTGGAATCTTCTTAACTGTATTAGGGTTTATAATACTTGTTCCCTGAATGTCTAACGTTCTACCATCTAAATGTATTATAGATCTTTCAAATCCTGTTAATGCTTCTTTTAAATTAAGTGTTAGATTAATCTCCAAATCTTTTCCAAATCTTTTGAATAATTTGTGCTTCTTTTCGAAAACCTGTACAACCAAGTCTCTGTTATCTCTAAATTTTGGAATTATAAGTGGATGTGATGTATCAAAACCAGGTGGGATAGTTATTTCAATTGTATCTTTTATAACTTCTTCATCTGGTACCATAAACATCATATTTATAACACCCTGCATTTCATTAGATCCCATTTCAACTTGTTTCATTCCCTTAATAATTGTATAACTATAACTAACTTGAAATTTACCACCTACATACAATTCTTCCAAACTCAATTCTATACAAGCTCTTGCTGAACTTGCTTTAGGTTCCATACCAAACATAGCACCAAGACCACCCATACCTCCAAAACCACCCATGCCACCAAACATACTAAATAATTCGGAGAGATCTGGAAATTCTTCGACTATGTTTGTAGGTTTTGTTATTTGAGTGTAAGCTTGAGTAATCTTCTTGAACTCTTCTTCTGCGTTGGGGTCATTGTTCTTATCTGGGTGATATTTTAAGGCTAATTTATGATATGCTTTTTTTATTTTACTGGTTGAATCAGATCTAGAAACACCTAATATTGTATACGGGTCTCTTGACGCCATTTATCATTGGTTTGATATTATAATTAAAAATCAAACGTTAATACTAAGTATGAAATTGGTTATAATAATATTAATAGTTATATTCCTTTATACCTTTTATACCTATTTTTGTAAAACAGAAGAGTTTAATTCAATAAAATTAGAGGGAGACATCCCATTAACAATCCACCAAACTTGGAAAACTAAGGAATTAGATGGTAAATTTAAAGAGGGTGTTGAGTCTTGGAAAAAATTAAATCCTGAATTTGAACACAAGTTGTATGATGACTTCGACTGTTTAAATTTTATTAAAACTAATTATCCACAATATTTGGATTTTTATCAAAACTTGGAATTACCAGTTCATAAAGCTGACATATTTAGATATCTTGTTATTCATAAATATGGAGGAATATACACTGATATAGATACTATTTGTATTAAAAGTATTAAAGAAACGTTAGACAAACCAATGATAGTTGGTATTGAATATCTCCCCGAATTTAATAAAGGAAAAACACAATATAATCAGTGGTTTTTTGGTTCTGTTCCCAACAATCCAATATTCATTCAAACGGTTGAAGAGATTATTAACCGGAAAAATAAATTAGATACTTGGGGACGAACAATTATGCTCTTATTGGATTCAAGGCCTGTTACTAAGAATGAAGAGACCTATTGGTTGACAGGTCCCTATGTATTCAGTGACCTAGTCCAAAAAATACCAAAAGATTCTATACACATATACGACCGATGTGCTTTTGGGTCTTATGATACTCGTGAAGAATGTAGATCCAAAGGATACTTAATTCATGGGTTCCAAGGGACATGGAAAGATAATTGGAAGAAATCCAATATGAAATGGTAATCTAATTGCGCTTTTTAGACTTGCGCTTTTTAGACTTGCGTTTTTTAGACTTACGTTTTCTTGATCTTCTTTTAGACTTGCGCTTTTTACGAATTTGTTTACCAAATGCATTCATTTGTGATTTTGTTGACATAATTTGTTGTATTCTCTCCTTTAGTATACTATCTCCAGGTCTTAATGATTGTATAATTTGAACATCTACACCTTGGTAACGGGCAATAATCATGTTTATCTGATTTTCCAACTGTGATATTTCTTGTGTAATTTTTTTTATTTTATCATTATTTACTAATATTAGTTTGGCCTTTAGATCAGTATTATTTTTTGGCTCTGCTACGAGATTCATAGCACCTCTTCTTCGTATTGCTCCTTTATAGTTACCTAACTTTTTTATAGTATTCTCTGTTCTAACAATCTCTTCCCGTTTCTTTTCAATAATAGTATATAACATACGCATATGTTCTATATCTTGAGTAGTATTTAAGAGTTCTGTCATCAGCACCTCATGAACTAACATTTCTTCTTCATTTACTGGATTCATTTAATTAAAACAAAGATTTTAATATTTTTTAATTTTTAAAAACCCATTTTTTTTAAAGTTCCATCCCTTAAATTTGGGATTGGAATTCTCCTTTTCATTACACCAGTCTTCTAACCCTGCTTGATCTTTTTTGGAAAAATCTATCCCTGCCGCCAACCAATAATCCTCTAATCTTCTAACCTTACCGAAACCGTAAGAATGTAAATCCTTTAGGAATTCGTCAGCCACACTTGTTTTAGGTTCTAGGCCAAGTAAAAATAAAACACGTTTCTCAGCATTACGTCTACATGTTGTCGAATCTTTATGATCTGTCCAATATTTTGGTTTTTCTGGGCGTCCATAATGATGCCAAGCAACCTTTATGTTTGGTGTGTAAAAGTCGTATCCATGAGTCCACAGTCTCGCAGACAAAAGCGTTTCTTCACCTTGAAACAAGTGTGAAAGATTTGGGTCGTAAGGAACTTCATCCAAAAAGTTTCCGTGTAAAAACATAAAACCTCCAGCCGCGAATGGTTTGGGACAACGTTTAGGTTTATCAGACTTACTGGTCCAACCAGCAAGGAATACAGGAATTTTATCGTTACTTAGTCTTCCGTTACACATTTCGGGTGCACCTTCTATTTTCATCTGTTCTTGAGTTGGTGGATATACCGTTAGTATAGGTCTTTTGGAATCTTCTTGGCATTGTCTAAACATTTTTATTAAGTCTGTGTCCCAATGTTTTCGAAAATGAGTATGTGAATCAATCTGTAGAAAAAATTCTTCACCTTGCCATAGTGTTGCACACCAATATCTTGCGAATGTAGGACCCTTGGCTTTCATATAGTCCATACTAATATCCCTAATCTGTTTCTTGTATTTCGGATCCAATCCTAATTCACATTGTTCTTCGGCTTCCTTGTTTTGTTGACAAGTTCCAACAATTACATTAAATGGATTGTCTGCTTGATCAAATATAGACTTTAATGTTTGTTGACATTCGTCGTCACGATAACTTGCTACCGAAACGAATATTTTATTTGATTTAATCTTTTTTTTAACTGGATTTTTAAAAGGGATAAAATCTATACAAGTACTTCCAAAATTTTCTGTAAATGATTCATTAACATTACAATAACAAAGAAATATGTTTAATAAAACAAGAATAGCGAAGACTGTTATCCAAATATCTTTATTGGTTTTTGTTTTGCTCATCTAACAAGTACAAAGATTTTTTAATTCGTTAAACTTAATTATTTAAAATCTTTGTAGTTGTTATACATATGGAGCACGAATTAAGTAAGAATATGCCTATTAGTGCTTTTATAATATTTGTGGGATCTTTTATACTATTTTTGTATTTATTATACGATGATTACACAAAAACTGAAGCAGATCAAAGACCAATAAATGAGACCGTGTGGATATACATCTTTTTTATATTATTAATTATTTGTATAATCGTTTCTGGAATGTGTGTTCTTAACAGTAGACCTGAATTTAAAATGAATAAAAAGGTTAAAAAGATTAAAAACAGTTTTCAGTCTATACTTCCAATGTTCAAAGGTAAAAGAATTATATAAGCTTAAATTTTGGCCAATTAATGTAATCGTTCATATACTTGGGATTGAATTTCTGAGATAACAGATATGTTCCTATACCACAAAGTATTACAACAATTATCAACTGTATCCATGCCAATGTAAAAGCATCTTCTTTGTCCTTAATACTGTTATATATAGCATTAGATAAAGTATTCTTTACTAATGATTCGTATTTTCCAAATATAAAGAGATCATCCCATTCATTCCAATCTTCTTCTTCGTCGAATGTTAATAGGTGGTGATCTCTGTGTCTTTCACGATCATGAAATTTCAGATCTCTACCCCAGTCTATCAATTTTTTCTCAAACTCATTAGGCTTGGTTAAAAATTCTCTTATTCCTTTTGTCTTGTAGTGTGAGTCTGGATCTCTAACATGATAAGATTCATGAACTAACATTTCATATAGAAAAAATATCAAATAAGACCAAAATGTTATATAATTCGTAGTGAAAAAGAATAATAATATAATTGGCCATGGATATTTATAATAACTATAACGAGTATAACTCGGATATTGAGCGAATATAGATGCATCTTTAAAATGGTGATAATGTGCTAATCCTGTATATCCCAATTTATCTTGTTCTAAAAATTCTGCATGAGTATATACATGAATTGCACAAAATATTATCTGTTCTAAAATATATCCAAGTATTATAAATCCTATAAAAAATAACCAACCTTTTGAATTTTTTATATTAAATGATGTATAAATTATAGTAGAAATGAAACCAGTCCATACAATAAAATATATTAGAGGATAAAAATACCTACTTCTTTTTTCTTCCTCTTCGCATGTTTTTAAAAATTCTTTTATTAGTTCCTTATTTGATAACGATGTTCGAGCTAAACAATCTTCTTCTAATTTTGTTTCTTCGGCATTTCTACCCATTAATAATACAAAATATTTTAATAAATCTTTTATTTTTTTAAAAATTTTAAATCCTTTATATTTAATTCTCTGAACGGAAAGATGTATATAGGAGTTCCTTTTTTATGAAACTCTAACGATGTATGATCAATTGATCTGTGTACAAAAATATTGTTTCCAGATTTGTTCGATCTATCCGAACTTGAAAACGGATTCTTTATTTTAGTTGATCTCTCATCTGTAGGAGGTGTTTTAATAAGTCCGAAACCTTCTTTTAAATTTTTTGCAATTATTTGAAGTTGTTCATTACCAATTATTACTATGGGTGAATTAGCAATCTTTTGAATTTTTTCCAAGTTTGATATTGTTTCGGGGGTTACCGATAATTCTTTTGTATCTATATTCTTATTCAAATTAGAAGCTAAATGACCAAGAATATACTTGGGTCTTTCATCGGGCCAGAAAAATGTATACGGTGATGTTTCCATTGATTTTATAGACCATGTTTTGTCTGGGTTCTTGAATACATATGTTCCTCCACCATCTACAGCATTATATGTTTTTATTTGAATATCATCATCATCTACCATAATATCTTTATCCAATTCAGGAATTAATTCAACATCATCTAACTCTGGATAAGGAAGACCCCAACCATATTTGTTTATGATTCCAGAATAACTTATATTACCAAGATTCGGTTGACCAGCAACGACATTATCTTCAAATTCACAGTTATTAATACCTCTGACAAACCAGAAATACCCCCCGTAATTCATATGACGAGGTAATCCATCTCGAGAATCAGATTTTGTATAACCACTAGTACCCCACTCTGTTCCCCAACTATTTAAACAGATCCAATAAGGAATGTCTTTGTATACACCCCAACCAACAATAGTAATAGCGTGTCCACTTAATGGTGTAGATCCATCATCAATGTGCATATAGATCAACGAATTTTTAGTATTTCCTACAATATCTTTGTCTTTTCCCGAAAATTTTTGACCCCCCATACCTTTGTTTGCAAAATCATACTGGAAATCTGGATAAATTTGATACCCGGTCGTTACTGGACCTCTTTCCATTATTTCACGCTGAATTCCGGTCATACTTGATTTGACTTTATAGGCATTTTTAGCCTTGAATCTAAATAATTGTGGATTAGTCCAAATAGTTTTAGTTGTTTCTGTTTCATTATCTCTATTAAGTGTTAATGGTTCTACACCCGAATTTTCAAGTTTTGTAACTAATTCTTCAATTCCGGAAATATCACTTTCTATATCAATGTTATACCCAGAACAATAAGAATAGTTAGGACCTAACAATTCCTTACAATTATTTGTTGGCATACCTTCTTCCCATCTATCAAGATTATAACCAATACACATACTAGTTGTAGTACCAGTATCACGCAACACCTTCCATGCATCTACAAGAGTTCCTCCATAACATTGGGGGTTGTTAACAAAAGTACCTTTTTGTTTTTTTGGTTTGGATTTATAACAGGCTGGATAGCAACACGAAATCAATTTTTCTGCCGATAGTGGTAATGGATTGGACAACCATCTATTTTTCCATTCCTCTACAATTATAATATCATTTTTAGACCAATATTTGAACGTTTTTCTTCCTCTCTCTAATAATTTTTCTAGGTTTGGGTTTTTAATACTAAATTGTATACTTCCTAAACTTTGAAAGTCTAAAACGTATACTAACATTTGAAGTGCAGAATGTCTTATCTTTTCAGAAGTAAGTGCAGTTTTGTGCATAAATTTAATACTGTCTAACCACTCAGATTTACTAATACTTCCATTAGAATTACGATCAAGGTAATCAACCATACTAGAAAGAGTATATTTTTTGAATTTATAAACATTGTCAATATTTACTAATGTATGATCTAACGCTCTCTGATTTAATTGAGGATATTCAAAACATCCTGTATTACCACAAGATTCAATATAGAATCTAGCACTCAACGCCGTAGTAGACGCAAAAGCCCAACAACTTCCACAACTACCTTGGTATAAAGCTGAGGTCAAACACCCCTTCCATTTATCCCAAGCATTAAAGTATTCTGGAAATGTTAACTGATTTCCTTTTTCTAAGTGTATGTGGTTTTCTGGATGATCATATTCTCCTTTTTCTAAATGTTCGGTATGAAATCCCGCCCGGTCATGATGACTAATACTTTTTAATTTTTTAATAATATCGGAAATATCTTCTGGTTTAGTACTAAGTTCTCTCCCATTAGATTCAACCTTGGTTAAGCTTGTCGGTGCTTTAAAGTTAGTTATTTCAAAATATTCTTTTACATCAAATTTGACTGAAGCGAATGTTTCTGTTCTACAAAATATTAGAATAAGTAACAATATTATAACACCTATTAGGATTAAATCTGAATTATTAGGATGCCATTTATACATCTTATTAATAATTAAGAAACATTTAAATTCGCAATTTAAAATATTTTGTATTAATAAATGGGTGATAAACTTAAAAGTAGATTCGCGACTAAAGATGAAGCTTACAACCAAAATAGATTAGGATATTATACATCTCTCAACCAACCCCTAATCAATAAAATAGACGTGTCTTGGAACACAGACTCGACCAATTATTATGGAACCAAACCACCCAACCCACAAATGACCGTTGGTAAGGTAGACAAAAATTCCAATGGATACCCATTATTTCAAATTGATGCTCGTGCGCCATATAAAGTCCAATACATGGTTAATAAATACGGGGGACACCAGACTCGCTACGGAACTATGTTACACTTAAAGTAATATAAAGATATTACCGAATTAAGCTAACAGCAAACAAAAAGTCACAATGCCTAATAAATTAGATTTTAATGTTGTTAAAAGTAATGTTGAGAAAAAGGGGTATAAATTGATTTCAAAAGTTTATAAAAATAGTACTTCTTTATTAGAGGTAGTTTGTCCAAATGGACATAATATAAAAAAAACATATAATAGATTAAAATTTAGTAATTGTTCTGTTTGTTCTGGGAAGAAAAAATGGGATTACAAAGATGTGGAACAACTATTTACTAATAACAATTGTAAACTTATATCAACAGATTATGTAAATAATTCAAGTAAACTAGATTATATATTATACCCTATACTGTTAAATTTGAAGATTTAGAATCTTATATTTATGAATTAATTTCGGACACAAAAATAAGAAACTAATTTAAAAACAAAACTAATTAAAATATTAAACTATGGATTTAACGTTATCTAACGAACAGCAACGCGTAGTTACGGAATTGGAACACAAAAATGTGTTGGTCGATTCTGTAGCTGGTAGTGGTAAGACCACAACTATCTTACACATTGCTACTAAATATCCTCAGTTTAATTTTTTACTGTTAACCTATAACAAGAAATTGAAATTCGAAACTCGTCAAAGAGTTGAACAAGCTGGACTAACTAATGTAGAAACACACAGTTATCATTCATTCTGTGTTAAATACTATCTTCGAACTTGTTTTACAGATTCTGGTATTATAAAAATTGTTGAAAATGATCCAACCCCACTTAAAAATTTTGGATACGATTGTATAATTCTTGACGAATCGCAAGATCTAACTCCGTTATATTTTAGTTTAGTTTGCAAAATGTATTACAACAATAGTATTAAAAATAGCAAATTTTGTATTCTAGGTGATAAGAACCAAAGTATTTATGCTTTTAACAAAGCAGATGAACGTTTTATCGTTTTTGCAGACAAAATTTTTAATATAAACGGATACGATTGGGAAAGAGTCAAATTGAGTATTAGTTTTAGGATTACCAAACCTATGGCTCTATTCGTTAACAATTGCATGCTCGGATATGAAAACCTAACATCTCTGAAAAAAGGAAATAAGGTTCGATACTTAGTGTGTAATAGTTTCTGTTCCAAATACGGTGGAAAGATTTATGATGAATTTCAAATGTATATTCGAATGGGATATACTCACAACGACTTTTTCATTCTAGCACCTTCGGTTCGTAGTGAGCGTAGTCCTGTAAGAAAATTGGCAAATTACTTGTCTAGCAAAGGGGTTCCAATATATGTTCCAAACAATGATGATGAGAAATTGGATGAAGATATCCTAAAAAATAAGGTTGCATTTTCAACATTCCATCAAGTAAAAGGGTTGGAACGTAAAGTAGTAATAGTATTCGGTTTCGACGACACCTACTTCCAATTCTTTAAAAAAGAGGCAGATCCCTTGTTGTGTCCAAATGAATTATATGTAGCAACAACTAGAGGGAAAGAACAACTAACTCTCATTCACCATAAAACAAATGGATATCTTCCATTTCTAGATACTCGTTTGATTACTAGAATTTGTGATGTCCAGGGATATTTGGGAGAAGTAAGCAATAATAAAAAAGTAAGTAATAGACCCAAGGAAGTGTCGGTAACAGATGTTACTAAATATCTACCTAGTGAAGTAATAGATACAGCAGTAAAATATCTTAACGTTGTTCAAGTTCAAGAAAAGAGTAAGAAAATTTGCATCCCTACTAAATCTAAACAGGGAGACCTTTATGAAAATGTTTCTGAAATTACGGGTACGGCAATTCCAGCCTATTTCGAGTTTAAGAAAACTGGAAAGCTTAGTATTGCCAAGAATGTTCGATTAGTTTCTGGTACCCCTGAATTATTAAAACTAAGTAATAAATGGTGTGCTAAAAAGAGTGGATATAATTATAAATTAATGCAGGTTAAGAATTACGATTGGTTAACTCAAGAAGAGTTGGATTCTTGTATAACCCGTTTGGAACTTTACATTACAGAAAAATCTAAATTTGAAGTCCAGCTAATTTATGTAAATTACGAAGAATTAATGGGGATGGAATTAAACGGTTTTGCTGATTGTGTGGACAGTATTTCGGAACATAAAACAAATTTATGGGAATTCAAATGTGTTGACAAAATTGATCCAGAACACTATATTCAATTGGCGTTGTACGCATATTTATATCAAGCAGTTTTCAATAAAGTAATAAATTACTATCTCTTCAATGTGTTGGACAACACAATATTCAAACTTACATTTGAAACAACGAATTTAGTAGACATGGTCAAATACGTTTTCAATTACAAGTATGGTGATAGAAAGGTCATTTCAGACCAAGAATTCCTAAATAACTGTGAAAACAGTTGTATTAAATTTAACATCCCCCAGAAATAGAATTCAATTCTTCGCAATTGTTAGTAACACATTCACCCAATTGTTTGTCGTTATCTAAAATAGTTTGGGTAACTTGGAGTTGTGTATCTGTTGGGGTACAGCCACAACTCATTGTTACGGCATATTTATTGGTTAGGTTGTCTATGTCTGCTGCAACTAATCCATTAGAAACACAATCTCCCTTTAATTTTTCAATATAGTCGCAATTTTCACAATTGCTAGGATACTGGAAATCGGGAGGATCTGTAGGTTCTACACTCGGAGCAGCAGTTGGTAAAATACCACTTGGTAGACAGATACTAGTCAAAGATTTAATAGAATTACAATACTGTGATGGTTCCATGTTAATATTAGCACATTCTTCATAAGTAATCCCTTCTGATTTTATATTATCTAAAACATTTAATTGGGAACTAGTGGGAACACAATTACACTTTTTAGAAAAATCTTCCTTTCTTTCAAATTCGGTTGAATACTCAGTAGAGTAATCCTTTTCTGTACAACCAGTAAATATTTTATTGAAGAAATTACAGTCTTCGCATTCGGTTTTTGTTGATAGTAAACAATCGTTAGAAATTTTATCTGTTTCGGGAGAGCATCCTATTTCTTGACACCTGAGTAAATAATTACTCTCTGTGTTGTTAAGATTATTTGATACTAATGTATTCATTAAATCTATCTGGTCTAATGTTGGTGTACATCCACAATTATCTGAAATAAATAAACGTTTTTGTAATCTAGTTTTATCATTATCATATATGTCTGTAATATTAGAATATGCATTTGTCATACAATTTTGACTAATCAACGACTTAAATCCACAAGGAGAACATCTACCGTTAATTGATTCAAAACAACTAATAAGTAATGATTCCATTTCTGGTAAACAAATATTATTTCCACAATATTCTATTCTTGTTGGATCCATATTCTTAATTACTGAAAGTTGAGTTTCTGTTGGTGTGCATTTTAAATTTGAATAATCTTTCATACTGTTTAAAAACTCACAATTTGTACATACTTCGGAACTACTACTAGGGACATTGGGTATATTAGGGATATTAATACCTGAACTTTGGGATTTAGGTAAATATTTTATTAAAAGTATTGTAACAATAATAACTGTTAATCCAAAAAGTATTTTACGCCAATTATTATATATAAATCTTCTTATTTTTTCTAATAATGTTGTCGAAGACATTTATAATACAAAACATAATTATTTCAAAATAAAATTATTTGTAGTTCGTAAGAATAATGGCTGAACTAGCTGACTATCTTGCATTGATAAGACTAACACCTGAAAAACATGGTTATATGTATGAATTAGCTAAGGAGTCATACGACGATATATATAATAATATTATGTCTAAGGGTAAAAATAAAATTAAAGCTACATTTTTGGGTGGAAATCCGGTAACACTAGAGAAAAAAGATTTTCCAACATTGGTTAAAAACGAATATATGGTTTCTACAAAAGCAGACGGTATGCGTTTTTTACTTATGATTGGTAATAAATCGGAATTTGACCAACGCCATTTGTTTTTTGTAGATCGTAACAACGATTTCTGGATATTAGTTAATAATGGACAAGAATTACCAAAATTAGGAGGGATACCAAATTGTTTAATAGATGGTGAATTGTTAATGTGGGGTGATATAGTACAGACAGAAGATATTATCCGACTAACACCTTTTAAAAAATTAAAACCTCTGATGGTATTTTCTGCGTTCGATATATTATATGGGCCAACAGATCCCAAATTCTCTCCTATTCAAAAAGCACTTATACAACCAGGAAGATTACCAAAAAATGCTAAAAACGAAAAAGTACAATTTGAATTGGGTAGTTCTGGTGCTTTTATGGGACCAAAGGGTGGTTATAGATGGCCTTGGAAGAAAAGATATTCGGTGTTAAGTACTATGATGACACACAAATTTTCTCCTTTAACGACATATAATAATTTAGAAACAGAATTCCGTTTTAAAATGGTAGTTTCACCGTTTATAAGTCTTCGAACAGTATTAAAGGCTTCTAACCCATATAATTATATGAAAACCGTTTTTACAAAGGGGTTGGAATACCAATTTCCCGAAATACCTGGTAAACTGGGTCTTAAAACAGATGGACTTATTTTAACTCCAACCAACACTGAATATTTAAAAGATTCTTGGACATTTTGTGGTAATGACCAATTTAAATGGAAACCAAGTAATGAATTAACTGTAGATTTAAGGTTGGGTAAATTAACAAATTTAATGATTAGATACGAAAATTCAGAAAAATCCGAATCTGTATACAAAGCTTATGCTAGAAGAGGAAAGAAATTATTACACGTTGGTTATGTTATAACAGAAACTAACGACAAACCGCAAAGTAATATAGTTGAATGTTTGTGGCTAAACGATCCGAATAATCCAAATTTGTTTGAATATAAGAATGATAGACCAGATAAAAAATTACCAAATGCTGAAAAAACAGTTATTTCTGTTACTAAAGCTATCAAAGATCCATTTTCTATGAAAGCGCTCAAAGTAGTATATTCAGTAGGAATCGAAGAACTTATCCGATTATCTAAAACTAAGAAATTACCTGTTTATCTAAAATCTGTTTTACAACAGTTAAATGATTCATTTAAACTCAAATGTGTATTAGACCGTTTCCCCACTAAAATATTTAATACAAAAGAGTTAGAGGTATTAAAAAATTTGGTTGTCAAAGCACAAAATACACCAAATTCAGAACTAGAAACAAGATTTAGATTTTCAATGTCACATCTACCTTATTTTAATTGTTTGGTTTCTAAACTTAGATCTTCTGATTATGAACAACCGTTACCAGTGTTAAAAATGTATGGACCAAACGGATTGAGAAAAAGTGAAGTAATATTAGGTGATCATAGAATCAAGGAGGAATTTATGACAAAAACAGAAATTCAAAGAGTAAGATTTAATAAAAATAGTGTCATGGAAAAAGCAAATTACGATATAAGTTATTTAGATACAGTGTTATCAACCGAAACAGGTGTAAACACTAAAAAATTTAAACCAACTATGTTTAGATATCAAATTAGATATGAAATAGACCCATTACCACTAAGTCCACTAGGGAAAACACCAAGTGTGTTGTGGAGACTAGATATTACAGAATACGGAGAATCAAAGAAGAGTTGGGAACAGGCTAAACTTAATTATGAAATTAATCCAAGAAGTAGTATAGAAATAGAATATGCACCGGGTGATCAAGAAAATTCTGTATGGCGGTTTTATGAGGATAATCCATCACCTCAGAATTTATTAAATGTTGTTGATATCTTTGGATTGGATGTCATAAATAATAAACCAGAATTGGTTAAAACAAAATTAGATGAACGTATAAGAAAGATTGGAAAATTAGATCCCGATTTTATTGTCAAGGATTATTGTAGATTAGTTAACTGGGTTTTACAATTGGTTTATAATTAAAATATTAGATTATATAAATAATGGTACGAAGAAAGAGTCCGAAAGTAAAAGAATTAACACCAACACAATGGTTTATTATAGCATTAGTAACAGCATGTATGTGTTATTTGGCGTATTATATTTACACTGTTGTTGTTAAGGATGACGAACCTCCTCCTGGATCACAAACAATTCCATCTTCTTTAAACGATGTATTGGAGTGGACTTTATGTAGCACAAATAGTTGTGCAGACGAGTTGGGTGTTATTGCTTCATTACGGGATAAAAATGATACTGGTGGTATGATTACTGCTGCATTTAATTACGGTAAATGTGTATGTAACAAATGCCCTCAATTTATTGATAAACCAGGACTAACTAACGGATTTACAAAAGAAGATTGTAAATTATTCAACGAACCACCAAGTTCTGAAGAAATGAAAAGATCAATGAGAGGAAATCCTAGAGCAAAAGTGTATGCTAAAAAATTTAAAAACGATTTAGATTATATGAGAATGAGAAAAAGTAAAAGATAAAACAATTTAAGCAAATATAATACTTTTATTTTAAATGGCACAACCAACGTTGTTATGGTTTGGTGATATAGGAAGAAGAAATAGTTTTTCAGTTATTTCTGAATCTGTTATCCCTATTTTAGCAAAAACATTTAAAATAACAATATTAGCGCCCCCTGAGGAGCAGATTATAGATCCATTCTATTGTGAAAATGTAGACATTGTTCATATAGGAGATGATACTCAAATTGGTATGAAATATACAGATTTTGTAAAAATGGTTCCTGAAGCTCCTGAAGAACAATTAAAGATGAAATATGCCTTACTTCAAGCTGGGTATTTATGCGACACACACCAAATTAAGACTTTAGTTTTTTTGGGTGGTAGTTTTGTTATTGAGTGGTTTATGAGACTTATTAATCAGCGTAGAACTTGTATACCTGCAAAAATAGTTGTATGGGCACCTTTTGATTACATCCCGTCTCACGGATCTGTATTTAATCTTTTGAAAGCAGACGTCGTATTAACAACAAATCCTATAATATCAGATAAACTAAGGAATTATTCAGAATCAACTAAGAATCAAGGAATTGTTGATTGGGTTGGTCACGGTGTATCACCAGAATTTAAAAAGATTAGTAAAAAGAATGCTGTTAAAAAATTGAATAAAATTTCAAATAAATTCTATTTGTGTAGCAAAAGGATTAATGAAACAGATATTATAATTTTAAATGCAAATAATTTCATACCCAGAAAAAGGTTAGATCTTACCCTTGAGATATACATAGAACTCTTTAATAGTTTAAATACTAAGAAACCTAAACTTTGGTTACACACCAATACTAAAAATCCCAAATTCAAGGAATTAGTTGCTAATTACCAAAGATATTTTGATTTGGGATACATAATTGTAACACACAATGATATGACCAAAGAACAATTGAATTGGATATATAATGTATGTGATTACGGACTACAGACATCTACAGGTGAAGGTTGGAGTTTAACAAACTGTGAACACGAATTAACAGGAGCTATGCAAATAGTACCTAATTTTTTAGCAACTAAATTTAATTTTGAAAACAGTGGTTTATTGGTACCTGTTACAGAAACCAAACAAAAAGATGAATTAAACAATGATATTACAGTCGGTATAATTGACAAAACAGAAGCAGTAAAGGTTTTAAAGAATTGTGTTGTTAATAAATTAAGAAAAGAAGAAGAACTAAAGAGTAAATATACTTGGGAATTAGCAAGCAGTAAGATTACAGAACTTATCTAAAATGGCTAAAGTTGTATCGTACAAGAATTTTGATTTTGAGAAGATTGAGTTTGGTTATGCTAAGGTAACTAAGAATGGTCCCCGAACTGTCTATTTCAACTATCCTATCCAAGACGAGTTTTTCCAAACTCCTAAATCTACCGTCACCTTTAATCCATATGATACCAACTTTTGTGTTACTGTTGATGATGCACTAGAATCCAAAATACGTGAATTCGAATCTCATATTATTAACAATGCTGTCAAAAACAGTTCAGAATGGTTTGGATCTGTAAAGACTGTAGATGAGGTAAAGGAACTATTCGTATCTCTACTAACCAAATCTACTGGAGATTTCCCTCCTTTTATGAGAGTTAATTTTACCCAGGGTTGTGAGTTTTATAACAAGGATGGTGAGCTTGTTGACAAGGACGAGGTTAAGCGTGGCACCAAGGTGCGACTTATTTTGAAATTCGTTAAACTTTATATTAAGGAGAAGGATGGTAAGATGACTATGCGATGCAATTTCGATCTTACCCAGGCACGTATTTCTGAGCAGGCTCAAGAGTCAAAGCCGGTAAGTTATGCATTTATTGACTCTGATGATGAAGCTTAATTTCTTTGTATTTGAAAACAATTTAGTGCGTAAGTAATTTAGTAATTAAATAATAATAGTGGTTATATAATGTCTGTTTTAATGCCTACAGAAATAAAATTAGATAAGTTAATTTATCATACTCCCGTAAAAGAGAAAGGTTATCATAAAAGTTTGATTACCTATAGTAATGAGTCTGTTATATTACAGACACCTCCCTTAGAACTTAAGAGTTTAGATAATGGTATTGAACTTAATATCCAAAAAAATAAAAAACAAGAAAGGTTGTATACAATAATTAGATCTTTAGAACTGAATGCAACAAAGGTTATGACCAATAATTCTAAGGAGTGGTTTGGCCAAGAAATACCCCATAGTAAAATTAAAACAATGTTTAGAAGTTGTTTGCTGAACCCAGAAACTATTAATGGTAGTTTTTCAATCCGATTTAGAAAAGACAGACATATCCAAATATACAATGATAAGAAACAGATTACGACCGAAGATGATCTCAATTGCTCCACAAATAATTCCAAAGGAATTTCAGATAATTTACTATGTTTGTTAAAAATTAATGGGATTTTGTTTGGTAAAAACACAGCAAAATTAGATATCCGTATTGTTCAGATCAAAGTTTGCCCTCCTGTTCCCAAACTTCCTCAGGGTTGTAACGTATCAAACGATTCAGATTGCGAATCAGAATCTGATTATGATTCAGATATGGATGATTTTGATTTTGTTAACAATGAGAATGTAAGAAATGTAGCTATTACTTTACCTACAAAACTAGCACCAGCTTTAGCACACATCCAATCCAAGCCGGAACCAGAACCAGAACCCGAGACAGAAAATATTGTAGGGAATATAATAAATACTGTAACAGAAATGGTTACTGGACCAGTTCCTTCAGATGAAGAGGTTGGAGAAGAAGCAGAAGAGGTTGCCGAAGAGGTTGAAGCTGAAGAGGTTGAAGAAGACGAAATGATCCAACCACAAGCACCACCCCTAATCGATCCAACCACAAGCAATTCATCCCTAGTAAATCAGGATTTTGAATCAAGACTACTTCATCTTAGAAATAAGATGGCTGACTGTGTCAAAGTTAATGATTTTAGGGGTGTAGAATTAATTGCATGTGAGATCGTACAATTAAACCAGGCCAATAATTAAGCTTAAGCAAAAAACTTTACAAATATAATAATAAGACATATAAACATAACAACCCAAAAATAACTTGGATATTCTTCTTTATCTTTAATAAGTGTGATATTTCTATTTTCATTCATATTAAAGTTATTCTTGATTTCACCTTTTGTGATACTTATAGCACCTCCTAAAGGATTGGTGGTATATTTAGGATTCAATTTACTTAATAATGTTTTTTGTTCTAAATCTAAATTTAGCATATTTCCGTGTACTGATATACCAGGACAACTAATCGTATTATGAGGATACATTGCGTGTTTGTAATAACCTTTATTCCCCCAATCTTTACCCCAACTATTTTTTATTACCCAATATCCTACCCCTTTTTCTTCTCCCCATCCAACAATTAGTGCATTATGTAACCCAATTATTTTTGAATTAGGGTTTGCAATATAAATTTCATCACCAACCAATCCGATATCTTCTTGAACTATATATCCACATATTAATGGATTCCTAATCAATTCAGTTTTAACTAAATCAAAACATTTACCCAATTCTACTGTTTCACCTTTAACATTTATTAGTCCGTTATTGGTTAAAACAGGAGAAACATTCGAAAAAGATTCTATTGTATACAAAATTTTATTTTTTGTGTTTTTGCGAGAACATTCTTGATTGTAATCACCCGGAGTTGATTCATTTTCAACGGTTCCGTTATTCTTTAAAAAAATTAAAGCGTTGTACATAGAATCGCCATTACATCCCCATTTATCATAATACCCACTAATGTGCCTTGGACCATAACACGAGACTACAAAACTAGGATCTAACTCTTTTTTAAATAGATATGAAAGAGCTTGTATGGGAGCTAAAACCCAGCTATCGGAACAATCTCTGGTCTGTTCTTTTACTGGGAACAATTGTTTATGATAAAAACTTTTTGGAATCGCTTTGCGATCTTTGGAATTATTGGAATAATCATAATTTTGTAACCTAGTTATATTATTTGTTGATTTAAAATTAGAATTACTAATAACTAATGTATCCATTAATAGTAACTATGATTTTAAATTTGTTATATTTGTTTGCAATTATTCTTTAAGAGCAGGATATATAGATATAATATACAATAATACACCAAAAAATCCAATATGAAGTAATTCGACAATAGCTGTTATATCCCATAAAAATCTCGAACTCATAGACTTCCGTAATTTCTTCTTATTATTGGAATTATATACCCAGTAACCACCCAAACCAATAAGAAGCATCACAAGAACAAACAAAGCTGTTAATGCATAAACATTAGTTGACATTTCCTCAATATTATCATCTGGATACGATTCACTATATAATGTTAATGCACAAAAAGCAAACATTTGACCACCTATAAACATAGCAGCCGCCATAGCTGTATGCATAAAAACCTGATTAGTACCAATATACATAAACCCTACTAATATTAGCGAAAAACTTACAATAATGATCATGTTTATGATACCCAATATATGTTTGTGAAAATTTTGTTTATATAATATATAAAGAGTAGTCGATATGAATAAAGCTAAAAGTACAGATACTCCAACTTTTTCTGAATGGAACATTGCATCTGTTATTGTAAAACCTTCTTTACCAGGTATTATAGATAACCCCAATTTACTATTTTTTTTGTAATACGCATTCATGTAGGCATATAAAAATATCATAGAATATATAATAACACTTGTGATACCTAAATCAGAAGTATTACTCACCTGAACTAACTGGTTATCTTTATTTTTATTTGCTTCAAGTATAGACACCTCTTTCATTTAATATTATAAAATATTTTAATTTAAAGTTAATCAGAACTACGTGGTGAATCTAAATCAGGCAAACCTGCAAATGTTGAAAACATATACAAAAGTATACCGTACACTATTAAATGTGTATATTCAGATATTGCCAAAAAATCACTCAATAACCAAGACACTTGTTTTGGTATTTTATTTTTATTGTATTTTATATAAAGAGTTGCTGCAAAATTTAATACAATTAATATAGCGAATATAATCATCGTATCAACAAGACTCTTATATGTTTCTAATACTGGTTCATTTTCATAATATTCATTATATAAACTTAGTATAATAAATTGTATAATAGTACCACCTATGAAAATACTACTTGCTAAAACATAATGGATGTCACAATTTGGACCGTAATACGTAAACAATATCATTATAAGAGGAAGTAGTATAAAAGTTGAAACAAGCGCAATTCTTCTCCATTCCATTTGTATAAAATTTTTTCTAGAAAGCATTACAATCCCTAATACAGCAAACAAAATAGCCATAAGAAAAGTAATATTTTTTTCAGAAAAGTAAAAACCTTGGGATATTGTAAAAGCATTTTTTCCTTTTGACAATACAGTAGAACCAACCTTACCTGTTTTATTCCAAGATGTAAATAATGCATAAAAAATAATCAAGAAATATGTAAGTGTAACAGATATTCCTAAACCAGCAGTATTGGTTGAATCACTTTGATCTTGTCCTGGAATCTGTCCTGGAATCTGTCCTGGAATTTTGTTGATTCTGTATTTTCTTTTTAAAGTTAATTCACCCATTTAATATACACAAATATTTTAAATTACTATACAATTTTAAGATAAAGCAGCAACAATTTCAGGTAAAGGTTTGTAACCAACACTACTCTTCCCAGTCTTTTTAGAATAAGAAGCAGGAACACCTCTAAATTCTTTTAGTAATTCTTGTGCAACCTTTTTACCATCTTCGGTACTAACATCAACCATTTCAACCATTTCCAATACACCAGCCTCTGTAAACTCGGTCTTTATCTTATTACACCACCCACAAGTAGGAGATACAAACAATATGATTTCTAATTCCTGTACTTTATTTACAGCTTCACTGGGGTCCATTTTGGGAGCAGGGGGTTTAACTGGTTGTCCCTGAGGAGGGGTTTTGTTCAACGACTTGACTAATTCCGAAACACTGGCCTTGTAACCAATAGTCCCTGTTTTCATTTTCTTAGAAATAAATGCCGGGATTCCCTTGTCTGAAGCTCCCATTTCAGCAGCTAATTTCTGACCTTCTGGTTGAGATACATCAACAACAGTTACTGATTCTAATAAAGAAGCGTCGGTTAGTACCTTAGTCATTTTTTGACACCAAGGGCAAGTAGGAGACATAAAATAGATTATGTCCAACTCTTTAAGGTTTGGTCCCCCAACACCACCAATAATATTGGCAAACCCAGATTTAATGTTGGCAAACGTATCACCACCATCTCCGTTGTAATAACACGTACAAGTGAAAGCTAGTACGACTAAAATAGCTATACCAATCCACATTGCTGTATTTGGGTCAATGTTCATTTTAACACTCTGTTTGCTTTGGGTACTATTACCAAACGCCACATTTCTTCTTACCATTGTTGGGCTAGATCTTTTTATACGTCTTGCACTATTCATTTATAATACTTTATACTTTAAATAATATAAAAAAACGTCGTTAAATAACTTAAAAATAAATGATACTATATAATTAAAAGAAATAAACAAGATGTTTAGTGATTACGAAAAAATACTAGTTGATGTTGATTCTGATAAAGAGATTATATCTATTTTAAATAATGTAAATGATAATGTAATAATCTTGTATAACCAAGATAATTCACTCATTTCTAAACATTTATTTAGAAAAGGTATAGAAAATATAAATTTTATTTGTGATAACAATCTAAGTATAATAAGAATTGGTAAACCAGATTTAGTCATAACTAACAGATCATTAAAATCAGATTACAATATAATTTGCCAAAAGAACAACATAACTATATATAGTATTAATACCAAAGAAGCTATCTGTGGAAAATGTAGAAAAGTTTCAAATTACCTAGGATTAAATAAATTGAATAAAATTTGTTCGGAAAAATGCGCTCTTTCTGAACACCCAGGGTTTTATGAACTATTAAATAAATGTAAAACAGGTAGTGATGAAAGTATTACCAAATTAGAAAAATCATTTAGTAATTCAAAATCAGGAAACCAAGGATTTAAAAACACCGAACTAACTGATTATGAAAAAAAGAAACTAGACAAACAACAAAAAAATGCTTTAATGGAGGCGAAAAGACATAATTATCAGCAAAAGAAAGTTGAATATATAAGAAGTATGAGACTTCATTCTAATACAAAGGTTGCTGTATTTGATGATGATTCAGAAGAAGAAAAAGAAAAAGTAAAGGAAGAGGTTGTATACAAAATGTGTAAAGCTAAAACAAAGAAAGAAGGTAAATCTTGTGGAAATAAAGCATTATGTGGTAGTGAATATTGTGGAATAGTAAGTCATAGAAAAATGGATCCTAATCCAGAAAATCACAATAAGAAGAAATTAAGCTCTAATAAAAAATTTGAAAAAATATTAAGAGGTTATAAGAACAGTAAAAAATGTTAGATTCTATAGCAATGCCTTTTGCAAAGCAAATGCCTTTTGCATTATTGACACAGTCAATCTAAAATATTACAATCTTCCTTACTCATATCTAGTAATTCCAAATTTTCTTGTTCTTTTTGAATATTTAAATATTTTGATTCCATGTCATGTTTGCATTCCATAGCCTTGGTATATCCCCTGTAATATAAGGTAATTTTATTATCTTTTGATAAAACAAATGATATCCCACCATAATCGGATGCGTTGACCACATAAGAAGTTCCTTCGAATTTTATCATCTTTCTCATCTTGGTAGAAATAAGCTCTATCATTTTCATAATATAAGAACCGTTAGACAATTCAGCCTCTGTTTTTTTACTACTTACTCTAAATCCGACTCCATCTTTAGATAATAAATGCATAGGAAAATTTTCCAATATTGCTCCATCTATATATCTCTTATTGTTATAAAAAATAGGAGGAAAAAGTAAGGGGATTGTCATACTAGCTAATATTGCGTAATATACAGGCATATCTGGTGTTAATTCGTAATTGAAATATTCCAAACCATCTTCCCCAGAATCTAACGAAACTGCCGAAATATTTAAAAAAATATTAGTTTTATCATACAATTGTTTAAAGGTTATCATCGGATCTATCTTTTTACTTAGTAAACCCAAAACCCACAGACGGTATTTTTCTCCTCGTAAAACAGAACCGTTATTGAATACAGAATCTATCGATATATCTTGAAAATCAGACATATCTTGTATTATTATTTCTTTCATGAGTTCTGTTGGAGAATATCCTATAATATACAACGTTCCTATTAAGGAACCTATACTAACAGCATACAGTTTATCCAAATCCAATAAATTGTGTTCATGTAAACAACCTAAAACACCAATATAACATATTCCTCTATTTGCTGCTCCAGCTAAACACAATTCTTTTATTTTAGGAGGTTTTGTTACTCTTACCATCATCCTACTTTAATCATTTATTATTATATCATTATTTTAACGCTGGACACCCACTACATTTAAAATCATCCAATAATTCATCAGCCATCCCAATTAATTTGAAAGCCAACGGACATTTTTCTGCATATTTTAAAAACACTTTTGAATCTTTGAGATATCTGTGTAATTTCTTCATCTTGTCTTGGCATTCAGGGGGACAAGGGCATTTTTTTTGAGAACTACAATTACACGGGTCGCATTTACAAGGGTCGCATTTACACGTAACTTCACAAGTTTTATCCATTTTATAATTGTTATAAAGATAATTATTTATTAATAATTAACGAATACAATTACGATGGAATCTTATGTTAGAAACCCAGTGTCAGAATCTGACATTATAGACGATAATTTAATTTTTCAAGCTATTTCGTGGTTTGGTGACGACATCGAATTAGATGATGATGACGGAAGTGATAATTGTGACTCTCCAAGTAATAAAGAGTATCAAATTTATGTACACGGAGTAACTAAGAAAGGAGAGTCAGTTTGTCTTAGGGTTATGAACTTTGTGTTCTATTATTATGTAAAAGTACCAGAACGGTACCAAAGTATTTGGTCATCAGAACAAACAAATATATTTTTTAATTATGTCAAGTTTAGACTAAAGGGGGTTGGTACTGGATTGGTTGCTAAAACATTGGTTAACAAGATCGATGTAGATGGTTTCAGAAACTTGGAAAAACAGAAATTTATTCGACTTTGTTTTAATACACAGATTGCAGCAACGAGAGCAAAATATCTCTTAAACAAACCAATCAAAATTACAAAATTGTCTCAATCACCTATCAGGTTTATGTTGTACGAATCCAATTTGGACACAGTTGTTCGGTTTACACATCTTCGGGATATCCGAACAGCTGGGTGGATCAAGGTTAAGAAAAACGACTTTAGCCTAGAAAATGATAACATCAGTAGTGCACAAATCCAAGCAACAGTTCATTGGAAACAGGTATTCCCCTATATGGTCAAGAACGATAATGGGGAATTAAGAGATTGTGAAGATATAGCACCTTTTAGGATTTTGAGTTGGGATATTGAAACATATAGTTCGAGAGGATTCCCCGAGTTTCCAAATGCTAATATCAAAGACGATTACATTTGCCAAATTGGCTGTTGTTTGTGGATATTTGGAGAAAAGAAGGTTAAATTTATTCTTTCTGCTGATGATTCTGCACCTTTGGATGATGCTATTCTTATAAACTGTAAATCAGAAAAAAAGATGATTAAACAATTTTGTGATATTATTAGTAATGTTGACCCAGATATCTTAACAGGGTATAATACGTGGGGGTTCGACGACAAATATTTGTGGAGAAGAATCGAAATCAACAATTTAAACGAATATGCCAAAAAGTTGTCTCGTATTGAATCTGTTGAACCAAAATTGGACGAAAGAACACTAGTAAGTGGTGCTTATGGTAACAACGAATTTAAAATTATTGATTGTCCAGGAAGAGAATCTTTGGATCTCATCATAGCTATTAGACGGGAACATAAACTCGAATCCTATAAACTCGGTAGGGTTGGATTGCATTTTGGTAAAGGAACTAAGGTTAGTATGATGGAAGCTATTGGTGTTGACGCAATGTTGGAAATTGGATATACTGAACAAGATTTAGATAATCATGATAATCCTGAATCAGAAAAGGAGATTAGTGAATATGATGTTATGTTTAGAATTATTAAATCAAAAAATCCCGATTATATTAAAACAGTATGCGAATACTGTATCCAAGATTCCAATTTGGTCATAGAATTGATGGAAAAATTGTGCGTAATCCCAAACAACATCGAAATGGCTAAATCAACTAGGGTACCAATTAGTTGGCTTCTATTAAAGGGGCAACAGTGTAAAGTATTCAGCCAAATTGTTTACGAAGCAAGACTAAGAGATTTTGTTGTACCCGTACTAGACTATGACGACAAACCTATTGAGAAGTTTAAGGGAGCAACTGTTTTGACAGCTATGAGGGGGGCTTACTTCGAACCAGTTTCGGGCCTTGATTTTAAGAGCTTGTACCCGAGTATTATGATTGCATATAATATGTGTCATTCAACATTGGTTAGTAACCCAGATTACCTAGGAATTGATGGGGTTGAATATGAAACAATTGCATGGCACGAAGAAGCACACCAAGATGATAATACCAAGGAATGGATCGAAGCAAAAGATTTTAGTTATACATTTGTTCAAAACATTAAGGGGTTATTGCCCGACATCCTTGATCGTTTATGGAAAGATCGTAATGCAACCAAGCGGGAAATGAAAGGTGAATTTAAAAAATGTTTGGCAGAACACGGGAAAAAGAGTCATGAAGATTGTCAAGGGTGTAAATATCGTTTTAAAGCGTCAGTACTAAACGGTAAACAGTTAGCAATTAAAGTTACGATGAATTCTATTTATGGATTTACTGGAGCAGGAAAAGGTATTTTTCCTTGTAGACCTATCGCAGGAAGTGTTACTGCAAAGGGAAGAGAGATGATTGCACATACTTCCAAAATAGCACAGGAAATGTATTCATGTACGACAACTTATGGTGATTCCGTACCAGGTTATCAGAAAGTGAAACTAAGAGTTAAGGGTGTACCAAAAGATGTAGAAATCGAAGAATTATATAATGAATATTCAGAAATGGTTCCAAGTTATGATTATACAAATGGGGGAAGAGATAAGAAACAACTTCTTGTTACTGAACAACCTATAGATGCTTGGACTGCAACAGGTTGGAACAAGTTGCGTAGGGTGATTAGGCACAAGACCAAAAAGGAATTATTTAAAATTACTACTGACAAGGGAGAGGTTGTTGTTACGGCAGATCATAGTCTGATAAACGAAGGTGGATTTCAGATTAAACCAACAGAATTAACAATAGGTTGTAAAATTATGCATAAAATTGAATAAAATAACACGGTTATGTAAAAAATGTAGATTATGTAGTAGAAAAAGTCGCTCCGCAGGTTGGCGGAGCAAGTTCAGGAGTAAAGAAACATGGAGGTCAAAATAAGGAAACCATAATGATGACTATCAAGACATTTAAGAAGTTTTGTATGAAGGGTGAAGTTGTTGTTACGGCTGACCATAGTCTTATAAGCGAAGACGGATTTCAAATTAAACCTACTGAATTGAGGAATGGTGACAAAGTTATGTGGAAAGAAATTAATTAAAGAAAAATTTAAATATTGTATATTATTAAATGTTTTTGGAAACTTTAGGATTTGGAACATATATGAGTAACAGACCAGAAGGGTTTAGTGATTCAGAAACAGTTGACAAAGAGATGGTTGTTATATCTATATTTTATTTTATGTGGATTGTTCTTTGGATATCAACTATATCAAATGCTATTAAATTGGCTCAAAAAGGTGGGAAAAATTCCCAAGCCGGATTAATAATATCTGTTTTATCATGGCCTATTTATTGGGTATTTAAAATGACTAAAGCTATAGGTTAAAAATTAAGGTAATAAACTACCAACCTTCAAAACATTCGGTAAAGGTAATATTTTATCCCAATAATCGACTGTTAGTTTAATGTTATCATAATCAGATACCTTTGTATCTATCTGAGGAATTAACCAACCAACACCAGAATGGCTTGGATCTATCTTAATTTCTGTTAAAGCTTTTTTACTAAATTCAATACTTATTGTTTCTTCTGGTTTGTTAGGAACGTAAATAGATATATCTTCGAATTCTAATTTTTTAACAGGGTATATTAAATTTGAATCCCATGTCATTTTAGGGTTGTATAATGTACAATTACTTGCATTTCCGTCTAAAATAGATTTGTCCATCTTCATACAAACAGAAACTTTGTTATCTTTTTCAACACTAAAAAATATGTCTATAAAAGGCGGAGTTGTATTATCCGATTCTATAAACGATATCTTAAAAGATGGTAAAAAGAAACGATGGTATGATAATTTTAATCCTTCTTTTTCTAAATCAGATTTAAATATTGGACTATTTATTTTGTCTTTATTTTCAATATTTGTACATACATCAATATCATCATCCCAAGGAATAAACCCTTTATGTCTTACAGCACCAAGTAATGTACCAGATAAAGACCAAAATGTAATATTATGTAAATTTGCTATTTTTTCAAATTTTAAATACATCTTTTTTAATTTACTAGCTAATTCATTTGACATCATGGGTGTTTTGGGAGGTATGTTTAATTTAGTTTTGTGTTCAACATTATCTAAGACATATGTCTCGGAATTAATATTTTGATTAAATATTTTATTTTCGTTAATCTTGCATACACAAAATATGTAAAATATTATTAATAATATTATACTAATTGTTAACCAATCAATCATATAATTAATACCAATATTTATTTTTTCATTTAATTTTGCATTTATATTTCTTAAACCTGTTATTACAAGATATATTACTCAGTAATATTATAACACCAATTAAACACAATGTTAATATAATAACAAGTTTGTTAGAAGCAGGTACTAATAATTTCAGAGAAGGGTTTAGTATAGTACTAAAGTGAAAGTGTTGTTTTGTTAACAAATTTTTAGGACTTAATTTTTTAATACCAGGTGTTATAGACATAAAAGTATCTACTTGTATATCTATACAGTTTGAATTATCCAATAATATTTGAGCACCTTTTTTATTTATTAAATAACTTTGGGTTCCCCAAAAAATATTTGTTATTTCATTAAACATAGAATCGTAATTTTTATATTGAGGATCCCCCATCCAAGAATAACCGAGCATAACAAACATAGGTTCATCGATAGATTCAATAAATTCCTTAATTTTAGGATAATCTGTTTTAAAATTTGACAAAAACTTTACATCGGTTTCCATTACTAACATAGAATTGTCTGAACTATTTACTAATGTTTTCCATAAATTTTTATGACTTAAGAAACACCCTAAAGCTCCGTAACTCCTAATCTGCGCATAGTCTGTTAATGGAACCCCTCTTTTTAAACAATATTTTGTATAATAAGTTAATTCTGGTAATTGATTTAGGTCAATATTTTTACCCACAACACCTTTGTATATTTGTGTGTTAGGTACATAAGATTCTACATAATTTTTTAGAGAAGATGTGTCGTCATCAATAGTTATTATGTAGGAATTTGTTCCTGTCATTACTAATACACAAGATTATAATTTTCTTAAAATATTCATTTCCCCCCTAATTAATTTTATTTTGATATAGTAATGGGGAACGTTAAAAGTAATGGTAATTTACAATGGAATAATGATAGTGGGTTATGTTGCAAAAATAATGACATGTTTGATAAATATAGTTTTGGACATTTAACAGCCGGGATTATATACAGTAATGTTGCTATAGTTGTATATTCTTTAATATATGACACATGTTCTTTAACAATTCCAACAATGTTAAAAATATGTTCTATATTATTAATACTTCATGGTATTTTTGATCTATTTGAAAATTTGGAAATAGACGGGAAAGTTTATTCGGTTGAGAAATTATTAGGTGCAATATATAATTGTAAACATTTTGGTAGTGATAATGACACTTTACAAAATTATATTGGTGACAATATATCTTTTGCTATTGGTGCATTAATGTTTATTGCATTAGCTCATTATAGTAAATTTAAATACATTTTATCACCCATAGGATTAGTATCTATTTTGGTAGTATATTTAGTAATAGTTTTTTTTGTTTGTAAATATGTACCAGAACCTGAATCGAGTGAATAAAACTATTTAACAATCTGTGTTGTTTAAATATTAAACAAGTAATAAAGATGGCTACTGTATTGTCCATAGAATCTTTGGGATTTGTAGATGATTGGGTTTACGACTTGGAAACAGATGATGGAACATTTAGTACTCAAGATGGCTTAATCCTTAAAAACACAGATTCGTGTTACGTAAAATTTGACGTTGACAAATCTGTATATCCCGATGATGATACTCACGCATATATGAAAGAACATTTTAGACTTGCGGAAGAGTGTGCCAAAGCAGTTACAAAGACGTTTAAACCACCAATTGAACTGGAATTTGAAAAAGTAATGTCTCCGTTTCTACTATTCGCCAAGAAAAGGTATGCCTATTTGGAATGGACCAAACCAACTGTTTCGGATCATATTGATTACAAAGGGATTCAGATAGTACGAAGAGATAATTGTCAATACGTAAAAGATGTTAGTATCAGTGTTTTAAACAAAATTATGTACGAAAAGGATATCAAGGCAGCAGAAGAGATTGCTAGGGAAGGAATAAACAATTTATTAAACGACAAAGTACCTATTAACAAATTGGTTATTTCAAAAAGTTTAAACAAATATTATAAAAAAGATGGAATGGATGTACTATGGGAAACAGCAGAAGTTTCGTTTCCTCATGTTCGGTTGGCACAAAGTTTAATGAAACTAGACCCTATGGGTCATCCCAAACCTCCCGACAGAGTTCCATTCGTTTACATTAAAACAAAGGATAAGAAAGCTTTGCAATGGGAACGAGTAGCACATCCTGATTATATGGGTAAAAATAAAATTGATCCGTTATATTACCTTGACAAACAGCTAATGAGTCCGATTGATATGTTGTTTGAACTTCTTATTGATGATCCAAGTGTCTTGTACACCGAAGAGAGGATTAAACGCCAGAATAAGGACAACGGTTATGAAAAAACTATGGATGATTTCTTCGTAATCAAGAAGTCGACGGAACCTGTTGTAGCTAAAAAAAAGATTAAAAAACCCAAAGCTCCAACTAATAACCAAAGCATCGGAGATTTTTTTGCTGTTAAATAAATTATTCAAAAAATTCCGGATTTAATCAAATATTAAATTATTGCTTTATGTTAAAATGGGGAACAGTAAATCAAAAACAGTAGACAAGACTAAGTTTTTAGACGTATTAAATCAAGCTACACAAGAAGACAGAATAAACAGAACTAAGGTAATTAACTCGGGAGATAAAATTGCTCTAGGACAATTATGCTCAACCCAAACAGGTATTGATTTAATGAATTTTAATCCAATGCAACTTTACGACCCAACCTCAAATCCGTGTAAAAAAGTTGCAGTGATCGCAAGCGCATTTGGGAAGCGTAAGAGTAAGGTGTCAAAGAAACGATCAAAGCGCCGTAAAAGTAAAAAACTACCAAAGCGTAAGAGTAAAAAACGATCAAAGCGTAAGAGTGTTAAAATTAAGGTTAATAATGAGACGAAGAAAAAATAAAACATTTTTAGAGCCAAGAGAAGAGACTTTTCGCTTTACGGGATCTCCGACTTTTCGCTTTACGGGATCTCCGACTTTTCACTTTACGGGATCTCCGACTTTTCGCTTTACGGGATCTCCGACTTTTCACTTTACGTTTTCCAAATTTTGTAGTTTTTGGAAATAATATTATACCTTTTTTCTGTTCTATATTAGGTTCAAGTGTATAAACTTCTTGAAGAAACATTTTGTTTAATATAAAATTTGTTCTTTCAACATCTGCTAAAGTAAGATTGAAATTTTCTGTGACTTTGGGAGTTGGTTTTGGTGACGTTTTTGGTGACATTTTTGGTGACATTATTGGTGACATTATTGGTTTGTTCGATATTTTTAACTTTCCAAAACCCGATGATTTTAAATTATAAAATCCAGGTGGGGTCATCATTGCCATTGATAGTGATTCAGGTCCAGTAGGTGGTTGTATTGGTGAGTCAACAATCCATTTCTTTTGATTTTTCATTTGTTCATCTAAAAAAGTATTATACTGGTTGATAGTCGCTAGTAAATTTTTAACAGCTTTCTTATCTGGATTCTGTGGTGTAATCACTCCTTTTTCACTTAATTTATTAAACAATGAATCTTTTATTTGATTATCCAATTCAACCATTAATGAATTTATTAATGTAATAAAAGATTTGTCATTATTTGATCTGTGACTAACCGCAAGAATATATATAAAAAACTTTATCATTCTAATAAACATAAATTCTTTAAATAATTGTTTTTCTTTATCAATACTTAAAGATGTATTTAAATACAAAAAATTAAAATCACAAGAACTACAAAAGTTTCCAAAATCTATAGCTTTTAATGATACTCCTTTATCTTTTTGATCATTTAAGTTTATTACAAAATTCCCTAGTTTCATATCAGAACAACAGTAACCCAAATTTATTTGATCTTGTATAATTCCTAAAGTGCCTCTTAGTATATTGGTTACACTGTTCATTTTTTTTTTAGGATCGGTATTTCTGTTATTTAGTATTTCTAACAAACCTCTACTTAAATCATGTTCAAAAGTTTCCATAAGTATAAAATAATAATTAGATTTCAAAGGACCATATGAATATACTTGAGGTCCTAATTTTTGTCTACCCATTAATTCAGCTAAAATTCCTTCATCTATAAGATCTTGGTCACTTACACCCTTTTCACCCTTTTTCATAAATTTAATAGTAGGCCAAATATACGAGCCAATATATTCAGAAGAGTTAGGATCACTAGGACCAATAGTACCAACTTTAAATTTTACTACAGTACCATAAGATCCCTTACCTATAACTTCTATTTCTCCATTGTAATTTACAAGTTTTGTACTTCCTCTAGTATTCGTGTTAAAGTAATTAATAGCATATATAATTAATGTATTAATAGTATTGGGGTTATTTAAGTCCATTAATAATAGAAAATAAAAAAAAATAGATTAAAACAATAGAAAATTTATTTTAAGTTACCTTTCCTTCGTATCGGGCGCAAAGCGACTGTTACTCAATCAAGCTATATTGAGACTACACGTTTAATAAAATTTAATTAAACATTTACAATATATAACAACTAATGTCAAGTACTAATTATTGGTCTAGATGGCCGGCTCAGGGCGAATATGTAAAAGATTTGAATTGGGCAGCAAAAGTAAGTATTGATTATTTACGAAAACTTAAACAAACTAAAAAACTTGTACGACCATGTGTATTATTCGATGTTGATGAAACGTTAGTGTTCGGAGACCCAGAAGAGAAGTTAGGTGTTAGGGAAATGGAACTAGGTGACCATAGCGGACAGCCAGTATTTATTTTGCCACCCAACCCCCAAATAGTTAAGATAGCCAAGGAAGCAAGAAAATTAGGGATTAAGGTTATTATATTAACAGCCCGACCAACTACATCTAAATTAGCAACTGTTACGAATTTAGATATGTTTGGAATTCCGTATGATAAAGTGTTTATGAATGACAAGGATGAAGACCCAGAATTTAAAATTAGACTAAGACGTAAAATTTGCGAACATAATAGCCTTTTGCTGACGGTTGGCGATCAGCCTTGTGATGTCCTATTACCTGGTAGGTCGGGTATACTAAAATTACCGGATCCCGAAAGTAAGTGTTCTTATTTTTTACCTGGATTATATTAATGTGAACTAAAATATAGTTTATGAATCTCTACTAATTCTTGATTTTCTTGATTTCCAATTCGTTCTGTATGTTTATTTATTTCTGAAACCAATTCTTTCATCCTAGTTTCAAATCTATATTTAATTTTTCACAATTTAAAATATTGTTTTTTATTAAAAATGAATGAACCTAATAATAATCAAATAAATCCCCCAAATCATGAAACATATTTAAAAGAATTAGGAAAATGTGGTAAATTTGTTAATGATATGAGAATATTAAATGAAAATGATGTATTAATAATTGTTGATATGCAAAATGATTTTGTGGATTTTGATAATACAAATAATAGTATGGAAGATGAGACAATAGAAGCTACTTTTGGTGGAGGTCAATCCCATAAAAAACAAGAAAAAACTTTACAAGAAGTTAAAAATGATCCAGAATTAGGACAAGGTACTTTTGCTGTATCAGATTCTAAAAATATGATAATTAACGATTTTAGTAAAGTTATAAATAAATTCAAAGATAATGATGCAACAATAATAACAACTAAAGATTATCATCCTCAAAACCATTGTTCTTTTATAAATCAAGGTGGTAATTACCCTGAACATTGTGTAATGGGAACTAAAGGAGCTAAAATTATAAATTCTATTTTTGAAGAAATAAAGGATTATGAAAAAGGTTTAATTTTTTATAAAGGAATAAAAAGTAATATAGATAGTTATAGTTCTTTAAAATATAATAATTATACTAATGAAATTAGTAAAATATGTGGTTGTACACGTTCACCTCAAACAAAAGGTTGTATATTATCTTCATGGACAGGTTCTTTTATGTTAGAAGGAACAAATAAAGTAAATATAGATAATACACAATATAATCCAAACGAAGAAGAAATTAATGATTTTATAGATAAATGTAAAGGTAAATCAGGTTATGACTATTTTAAAAATCCAGAATGTAGAATGTTAAGTCTTGATGATTATTTGAGTGAAAAACCAAAAGGTAGAATATTTGTATGTGGATTAGCTGGTGATATATGTGTATTAGATACAGCTATAAATGCAGCTCATGCTGGTTATGAAACATATATAATAACTGATTTAATAAGAATTGCTTGGGTTCCAATAATATATGGAGGTGAAGATAATTACGTAAATAGTCCTAAAGATTTTTGTGATAAAATAAAAAATTTAAATATAAAATTAATAGATTCTAAGTTAATAGAAGATGAATTTACAAGTATGACTTTTAAATTTAGTAAATCAAGAAAGCGAAGCGTCCGTAAAAGAAGCGTCCGTAAAAGAAGCGTCCGTAAAAGAAGCGTCCGTAAAAGAAGCGTCCGTAAAAGAAGCGTCCGTAAAAGAAGCGTCCGTAAAAGTCGTAAGCGAAAGCGAAGTGTCCGTAAGCGAAGCGTCCGTAAAAGTCGTAAGCGAAGTGCCCGTAAGCGAAGTGCCCGTAAAAAAAGTAAAAGAAAAATTATTATAGAAAAAAATAATGATTTATAATATTATAATGAATAATATCAATGGATTAAATATTGAATTTGAAGTAGAAAAAATGGTGTTAGATAATGTTAATATGTATTTATTTAAAGCTATAATAATAGGTCCAGATGATTACGAATATAAAGAAGGATGGGAAAGACAACAACTAGTTCGTCATAAAGCTGATATAAGAATTACATACCCTTATCCTATAAATGATGAACGTAATCCCAAAAAAATAGAAAAATATAAGAATGAAAATATATTAAATATTGATGGATTTTATGTTCGTAAACAAATTGGAGAAGACTCAACTAAATTAAAGGGATTAGGATACTTATTATTTTGTTATGCAATGAATTATATGTTAAGTGTTGGAAAACCTACCGTAGTTCTTTTAGATGCTTCGGGAGGAGTTTGTAATAATTCAGAAAAATGGGCCAAGGAAAACAATATACAAAATTCTGATATAGGAAATTTTTATAATAAATTAAGTGATATTTATAAAACGATTATTCCTATAGAAAATAAAGATTATTTAATAACATTAATGTGTGTTGCAGAATCTAATTCTAAATTAGTAAAATATTATAAAAAACTCGGATTTAAAGAAACTAATTTAAATGAAGACCCACTTTCAGTTCTTATGGAATCAGATATTGATACATTGTTAAAGAATTGTAATATTTAATATTTTAATCTAGTTCAAATAAATTTAAGGAAATGTAAACATATATCATATAATGAGTTCTGAGATGGCATCACAAGAATTAAAAAATCTTAATATTGGTAACGGGGAATATTTTGGCCCAGATGATGAACTTCCAGAAGATGTAAAGCTTCAATGTGTTACTAACGCAAGAAAAAATTTAAATGATTCGGGAGGGTATGATCGAGTACTTAATTTAGAGAAGGATGACGTAGACCTAAGAGAACCTGGTCAGGAGATTGCACTAATAAGTTTTGTTGGTCCGTACACTTCCCTAAAAGCTAAATACAAAGATCTTTACTTCAATGTTAGAGGTGCTTGTGAATCTGTAGATGATACTAGATCAAGATTAACTGAAATTCAAAAGATTACTAAGAAATATGATGTTTATACTTTTGAAATGTATACTTGGATTGCTATTCCACCCAATCCAGAATTTATGGACAGTAATGATGCTCATGAGGATTACTTGAACAAATTGATTATAAGCCACAAACTTAAACTAGAGGTTGATAAAGAGATGTATGAAGCTCGTAAAAGACTAATGGGTAATAACCCAGACCTTAATGTACATTCCGAAGGAATGGTAGAGATTGAAGACAGCAAAGAAACCGAAGATTCGGAAAATAAGGATGTAGAAACAGTTACAGAGGTTGAGATTTCAAAACCCGAAACAATTACTAAAATAGATTCAGAATCTTTTGCAACACATAATTGCGTTAAAGAACAAAAGTTTGAGAGTAAAGAGAAGTTAGATGAATGTAAATCAGAAGGACAAGAATGGGCAGTAATTAGTATTGTTGGAAACAATGAACTAGGACATGCATTAAAGATTAAGGGTTTCTATGAAAAAGAAGAAGATGCTAGAACAAAGACTAAGGAACTAAGTGAAATTGACCCTACTTATAATAATTATGTAGTAGAAACTTATCGTTGGTTGAATGCCGATATTAGTCCTGACGATATAGAAGACCAAGTATATGACAACGAAGAACTAAATTCTATGAATCAAGAACATAAAAAAGGAAAGAATAAAGCAATGAAACATCTGAAACAGAACCCTCCCGAATCAACACCAGCTCCTATGATTACGGCAACTACGTCATTAGATGATATGGAAAATGCCCCAGTAATTATTCGTGGAAAAGCAGAAGATAAAATTATTTAAAATAAAATTATTTAAAATAAATATATTTAATATATTAAATGAAAAGTAAAGTTCGGAAAAGTAAAGTTCGGAAAAGTAAAGTTCAGAGAAAAAGTACAAGAAAAAGTACAAGAAAAAGTACAAGAAAAAGTGCAAAAAAAAGTACAAGAAAATTTGGTGGAAGACCATCAGGAAGAGGAGGAAGAGGAAGAGATAGTAATTACTTAGGTAATACAGAGGATAGTA
>Ga0209119_1000220_pt1 | contig 57904 bp, 56 predicted proteins | sample COG_03_FD_184747 | JGI IMG/M metagenome (GOLD analysis project Ga0209119, IMG submission 184747) | Pelagic Microbial community sample from North Sea - COGITO 998_met_03 (SPAdes) (version 2) | ecosystem: Environmental > Aquatic > Marine > Neritic zone/Coastal water | place: Helgoland, sampling...
CAAAATACAATACTTCAAAGTCTGTAAGATCTGGATTTAAAATTGGGTCTAAGCTATTTAGTATTTGAGGGGTTTGATCTGTTATTAAATCAAAATCAACAAAACCAGCTCTGTTTTCATCACAACGATTGATGTCTAAGACTGCTGGAATTAAAACCGGAGTGGTATCTACAATAGCCTCTATTGCAATCCTTTCTGTTGTAGCACATCCTTCTGGCGATGCAGCTACATAATATGTTATAGAACTGTTAAGCAATGGTGTGCTAAATGCATTTCCAGTGAATACAAGATTTCCCCCTACAGGAGCATCATACCAATAAATCTCACCTTCAGTAACTGTTGCTGTTAATGATACACTTCCACCAGTACAGGTTCTGTCATTAGTGGTTCCTGTAATTTCAGGTATATAGATACTAGTGCTTGAAGAAATATTTAAAACGGGATCGCCTGGAGTTCCTCCATATTCTACAATATAACCTTTTGCTTGAAAATCAACTGGTTGTCCTGATGTATCATCTGGTAAATCATTCCATGATCCATCTATTCCAATACCATCAGCTGTAATATGTGCATAATCTTCACCACTTTGAAATTCATTAGGCTCACCTGTATTCCAATTTTCATACATTCCCGGGGGAGCAGTTCCTCCAGCTGTACCATTCCAAAATATGGTTCCACTCTCTGGACCACTCATCCATTTCCATTCTCCTTCGTTATCTTCATCGCTAGCACCTATCCAACCAGTACCCGTAATCTGTTCGGCAGAGATGACACTTTCTTCTTCTGACAAAATTGTAACTAGGTAGCCCTGTAAACCATAATAGGTAGAGGCTTCTGCAAGAATTTTAGCATCTGACCATGTTACTAAATTATTTTCTTTAAAAATATAAAAGTGATCGGTAGAAGGCAGGTAATTTGCATCTCCTATGGTAAAAGAAAAAAAACGCTCTCCACTGATGTTTGGATTTGTACTTGTAAAAACAACTTCTCGAACAGCCGATTGAAGATCCGAGTAAAGTATCTGAGTTGCAGGAGCAATTGGCTCTAATGTCAATTTCCCTTCAGTTGTATTCCATGTGGATGTTATATTTGGATGTGTGCCCGTTAAGATTAAAATATCTTCAGGATTAGAATATCCTGAGGATATTTGAATAGTAAAAAAATCTAACCCTGTATCATCAGAATCTGTAATTGTAAAATTTTCTGCAATTTTTATTTCACTTAAAGGACAGTATGCTCCTCTAAAATTTGATGAAAGTACAGGTGGTTGATTAATATTTACTAATAGCTTAAAGCTAGTTGTAGCCGGAATACATGTGTTTGGAGCCGCATTTGTTACAACTCGTGCATAAATATCATCTGTAAAATCAGGGTTATCCGGGATATTTGTATAATTATCAGGATTAGGAATTGGGCTTACATTTGCATCAGCATCAGCTTGACTTTGATAATATTGTACTTCATAAATGGTTGAATCTTGTCCATTTAATAAAATATTATTAAATAAATCTCTTAAATTAAATATGGTAAAACCATCTTCAGTTCCGTCTGTGTCAAATACTTCATAAAATGGATTTGGTAATGGTGTTATTGTAGGCTGAGAATAAAAATTAATTTCGACTTCATCATCATCTGTGCTTCCGTCTAGGTCTGTTACTTCAACTTTATAGATTCCTGAAACATTATTATTGATAACATATATTGGATTTGTTTGTCCAACAATATCTGTAAATCCTGTTCCTGTATCTAAAAACCATTGATATCCGATAGCTGTTGTTGAGGGAGATGTTCCATCTAAAGTAATAACTTCTCCTTCACATACCTCTTGATCAGGTCCTAGATCTCCAACAACAATAGAGCAATCTAATGGGTTTCCTAGGCCATCATCAACTAAATCACCAGTCCATTCAAGTGTAAACGAATCGTTACCTCCTTGATAACTATTGATTAACAATAGGTATTCTTCGCCTTCATTAACTTCTAGGAAAGGAGTATACCAATCACCACTTAGAAATGACGGAGGGTTTCCAGCTCCAGTTTGACCACCGTCATTTGGATTTCCAGCATTGTAATTTGAAATTCCACAATCTCCTGGGCCTGTCCAACCTACAGGATCTCCTAGATCATCACACCTTACATCAGGACCATAAACCGCAAAATCCCAGTCATCGTTGGGGTTATCAGGGATGATATTAAACCCTAATTGACCATTTCTTGCTGCTTTAAAACGAAACCATATAGAGTTTGATTCAATTCCTGTACCAGCTCCACCATCTCCCAAACAGCCTGATTCGTTAATTGGTAAATCGTTTACATCACCAATTCCTATAACTTCATAATTTATAGCAGTTGTCTCACAAACAGCAACTGCATCAATACAGTCTGCTATATTTTGTGAAAAAACAATTGGGCTAAAGAATATTAATACAACAACTAGAAGGCTTCTTAAGGTTATCAATTTTTACTAAATTTTTTATTGGTAATAATTTTTCTTTCCTTAGATAACTCAAAAGTATAATCTCCTTTATCAAAATTTTTAAAATTATGCTTAAAAGCAAATAATTTTTTTTCAAAAATTTCAAATTTTTTAATAAAGATTTTTTTTCCTGTTTTATTTTTAATTGTCAAACTATATTTTCCTATGTCCTCTAAGGTTAATAATATTGATGATGTTCCTAAAAGATTATTTGGTGATATTTTGATTTTATTTTCTTGACCATAATTATCATTTGAAAAGAAAATAAATAACATAAAAAAAAAGACTATTTTTTTTATCATAGGTTCATAGAATTTTAATTTTCACCAAGATATAATAAATATTAATTTAAGGTCTATGAAATTAATTAATTTTTAGAAAATTAACACTAGGGCTAATTATAAATCTCTCTTTTTTAGCATAGCATAAGATCCATAAATGAAAATACAAGTCCAAGCCACTACTATTATAATATTTAAAAATTCAACATCATAACTTTTATTTATTTGTTCTCCTACAGAACTAGCTACAGACCTTACTGCCCCTAATCTTGAAAAGGGTTCTTTTATTAAATTTGACATGGCTTCAAAAGGTAAAAATCTCATTACTTCATTAACGCTTTCTGAACTCGACTCAGAACCTCTGAAAACATAAAACAAAAAACCCTTAAAAATACTTTCTAAAATAAGCCATACAAACATTGCTCCAACCGCAAAGGCTGACCTTTTAACTAAAAAACCAAAGAAAAGCCCAAATGAAAAGAAACCCACCAATTTTATAAAAAAACCTACAAGGTATTCGAGATCAGATGTAATTATGGTAAGTTCATTATAATCTGAATATATAAAACCTAAAACTAAAGAAACAATGAAAACAAAAAGTGTTGAAATACCAGCTAAAGCAATAACGGTATAAAATTTAGATAAAATAAATTCTTTCTTACTTAAGCCGTCTATTAAATTTTGTTTGAGTGTCTTGTAACTATATTCATTTGAAATCATAGAAACAATAACTAACAGTAAAAAAAACTTAAAAAGAGATGCCATATAGGTATTAAAGTGCCATATGTATGGGAAATTAAAAATACCCATATCTGCTAGATGAAATTTAATAACACCGATATCGAATTTTATAATGGCAATTAATGCTATGGAGGTGAGTAATCCAAAATAGATTAACGTAAGAATTCTACTTGGTTTATTGTACTTAAATTTATGAAATTCTATAGCTAGTAATCGTAACATGTTTAAGTTTTGTATTTAATTGTTGTTGGTCAAATTAAGGAACTGTTCTTCTAAGCTTGGTTTTCTTTTTACCAAATGAGAAACTGTTATTCCGTTTTTAAATAAGTAGGTGTTAATTTCAGAGGCTTCCATTTCTTCTTTTAGGTGAGCAATAATGAAATCACCTTCCTCTTTAACAGAACCTATGTTATTGTTAGTATTTAAAATTGAAATTAATTTATTTTTAGATTCATTTGTGTTTAGCTCAAATAACCCATGTGAAGAACTCATTTGGTCAACTCTACCACTGTATAGTTTTACCCCTTCTCTTAAAACAACAACATGACTACATACCTTTTCTACTTCATCTAAAAGATGAGAGGCAAGTAGGATAGTAGTTCCATCTTTAGCAATCTTTTGTATGATTTCTCTTATTTCATGAATACCTTGAGGATCTAAACCATTTGTTGGTTCATCTAATATTAAAATCTCAGGGTTGTTTAATAGTGCAGAGGCAATGGCTAATCGTTGCTTCATTCCTAGAGAATACGTTTTAAATTTACTATTTCTTCTTTCAAAGAGATTAACAATTTTTAGTTTCTCATTTATATTTTCTGTTGATATATCCTTTATTTTACAGATTAAAGATAGATTCTGAATGGCGGTCATATAAGGATAAAAGTTTGGTCTCTCTATAATAGCGCCAACTTTTTTTAGAGCCTGATGTGTTGATAGATTTCCATCAAACCAGCTAAATTCCCCTGAGGTTTTATTAACAACATTTAAAATAATTCCCAATGTGGTAGATTTCCCACTTCCATTAGGGCCTAAAATACCATATACGTTTCCTTTTTTAATGTCAAAAGATAAATTATTTACTGCATGTACTCGACCAAATTTTTTGTCAAGATTTTTGAGTGTTAAAATTGTTTCCAATAGTGTAATCTATTAAATTATAGTTAATAAGACGAGCGTAATTTTGTTTTGTTACAGGCAACGTTACTAGAACTCTCTAAAAATAAAAATAAAGACTTTTATTGAAGGTTACTTTTTTCTAGTACTGATCAAAATCTATATCATCAAGGCTTTCAAATTCATCTTTAAATTCATCATCATATTCGTCATTAAAAGCATTATCAATTTTTTCAGCTATGAATTCTTTTTCGGGAGCTTCTTTAGGGATTTTTCCTACAGCTAAAATTGTTTTTGGTAAGTCTTCTTGAGCTGCTGTTGATACATTTATGGTTTCCACATAAAATGTCCACATTTTTAAAAAATCATACACATATATTAACTTATCTCCAGCTTTTGGAATAATTTCATTGATAAAACAATTTTGCATTGAATTTCCAGCTCCAGCCTCAGACATATCAAACAAAGGAATTTCTTCTCCCTCATTCCATTCATTATCAGTTCTGTAAAATGATGCCATTTCAAAGCCTTCAAAATTGAAAGATTTGGTTATGGTTTGATGAAGGGCTTCCAAATTTATATCATCATTAACCAAAACAGTTCTAATAATATCCTCTTCAGAATCTAAAACAATTCTAATTTTGTACATGTTTTTTACAGTTTTCTTGAGGCAAAATTACAATATTTTATATGTATTTTTGTCTTGCAAACAAAATAGCATGGATAAAAGTAAAATTTTAAGTGTTTTTAATACAACTTCTAAAAACACGCTAATGGAAACTCTTGATATTGAGTATATTGATGTAGGGGAAGATTATTTAACAGCAAAAATGCCAGTAACTTTTAAAGTTCATCAACCTTATGGTCAATTACACGGTGGCGCTACTGCAGCTTTAGCTGAATCTGTTGGAAGTGCAGCTTCAAATTTTTTCATTGATCGAGAAAAACAAATTGTGAATGGAATTGAACTTACTATTAATCATTTAAAGAGTAAAAGAGAGGGAGTAGTTTATGCTACTGCTACTAATATTCACAAAGGAAGGTCAACACATTTATGGGAGGTGAGAATTGTTGATGAACAAGATCAATTAATTTCTGTTTGTAAAATGACAAATATTATTCTTGACAAAAAATAAAATCATAATCTAAACTATTTCTTTTGAGTTTAATTTTTGAAAAAATTACAGCTTCTTATCATCAAAGTCTCCCTTTTGTTTGTTTTAAAAAGCCAAAAACTTCAAGGTTAAAAGCTTATTTTGGAGAAAATACCGTTCTGAGTTATTCAACATCATTTAAAGAGCAAGGATTTATATTTGCACCGTTTCATAATGAAAAAGCTTCAATTGTTTTTTTAAAAAACACATTTCAAATTGTTGAAGAACCTTTTTTAAAGAATAGGGTAACATTTCCTGAGAAAAAGCTTGATACCCATAAAAATGATAAAAAAAGTCATTTGGAGCTAGTTTTAGCAGGTATAGATGCTATAAAAAACAACTCATTTAAAAAAGTGGTACTCTCTAGAAAAGAAAATGTGAAGCTAACTTCATTTGATTTAGCAGAAATTTTTGAGAGACTACTTCAAAAATATGACAATGCATTTGTTTATGTATGGTTTCATCCAAAAGTTGGTTTGTGGCTGGGGGCAACTCCGGAAAGACTTGTCACCATAAAAAATAAAGAATTTCACACTACAGCCCTAGCGAGTACGCAAAACTATAAGGGAGATTTAAATCCATTGTGGGGTGAAAAAGAAAAAAAAGAACACCAATATGTATTGGATTATATTATTTCACAGATAAAGGATCAGGAAAATGGAATTAAATTAGAAAATTTTTCTGTTTCAGAAACTCACACGATTAGAGCTGGTAACTTACTTCATCTAAAAGCAGATATAAAAGGAAAAATTGAAAAGTTTGAGTTAAAAAACTTATTAACTACTTTACATCCTACACCGGCGGTCTGTGGCTTGCCTAAAGAAGCTGCTAAATCTTTTATTTTACAAAATGAAAAGTACGATAGAACTTATTATACTGGGTTTTTAGGTGAAATTAACGATAATTCAGTAACTGAACTGTTTGTGAATTTACGTTGCGTTGAAATTGAAAAAAATCTTGCAAAAATTTATGTTGGTGGAGGGATAACTGAAGAAAGTGATCCTGAAAAAGAATGGTTTGAAACTCACCTTAAAACAAAAACTATCGGGAGTATATTATAAAAAAAAGGCATCAACATTATATTGATAGCCTTTTTAAAATTGAATTTGAATAAAATTATTAAATATCGTCGAAGCTCACATCAGTAAAACTTTCAGTTGTTTTTTCGTCCTCAATTACCTCTTCTTCTTTCTTGAAGTCTTTTTGATGACGTTCACTAATTACTTCAGATCCTTTTTCGTTTAGAATATAGTCTGTAGCTTTTGTAAGCATTTCTCTAAAATCACTAAAATCTTCTTTATACAAATAGATTTTATGTTTTTGATAATGAAAGGAACCATCATCGTGAGTAAATTTTTTACTTTCTGTAACTGTTAAATAATAGTCTTCTGCTTTGGTAGCTCTAACATCAAAAAAGTAAGTTCTTCTTCCTGCTCTTAATACTTGTGAAAATATTTCTTCTTGCTCAACTCTTTCACCCATAATCTTAAAATATAGTTATTGTTTAAAATTTCAAGAACAAATCTAATAAAATATTTTACTTGGCAAAATATACTACTGGTTTTCTTTTTCTAAAAGTTGTTGTTCATACAACTCTTTATAGTAACCATTTTCATTTATAAGTTGATTATGAGATCCTTGCTGAATAATTTCACCATCATCTAGTATGATAATTTTATCAGCATTTTTTGCTGAAGAGACTCTATGGCTTATGATAAAAGTTGTTTTATCTTTTGAAACACTTTCTAAATTTGCTAATATTCTTTCTTCTGTTTCTGTATCAACAGCAGACAAACAGTCATCAAAAACTAATATTTTAGGATTCTTTATAATAGCTCTAGCAATAGAAACTCGTTGCTTTTGTCCTCCAGATAAAGTTACACCTCTTTCTCCTAAAATTGTATCATATTTATCTTTAAATCCATCAATGTTTTGATGGACAACTGCTTTTTTTGCTGCAGAAATAATTTCTTGTTTTGATGCTTGTTCAAATCCAAATTTAATATTATTTGAAATAGAATCTGAAAAAAGAAATGGATCCTGTGGAACAAAACCTATGCCTTTTCTCAAATCAATTAAATTTATGTCTTTTATAGAGATATCATCAATTCTAATAGTACCACTGGAAACATCATAAAGTCTAGAAACTAAATTTACAATACTTGATTTCCCTGATCCTGTTTTACCAAGAATAGCTATAGTTTCACCTTTTGTTATTGAAAAATTAATATTTTTAAGTGCCTTTATATTTGTGTCATCATAGGTAAGAGATACATTTTTAAATTCTATTTTTCCATTTAATTTAAAAGGCTTTGTACTGTTGTTTTTTATTTCAGGAACTTCTTTAAGAAATTCGTTGATTCTTTTTTGAGAGGCTTCTGCTTGTTGAACCATAGAGGTTACCCATCCTACAACTGCAACAGGCCAAGTTAACATATTCACGTATAATATAAATTCTGCAATGACTCCAATAGGTATTTCACCGTTTATGTATTGTTTACCACCAACGTAAATAACTGTTAAATTACTTATCCCTATTAATAAGATCATTAAAGGGAAAAATAATGCTTGAATTTTATATAAACTTATGTTTTTCTCTTTGCTCATGTCAGCTAGTTTGTCAAAACCTGCAATAACCATGGGTTCGATTCCGTATGATTTTACAACATTTACACCAGAGAAAAATTCTTGATTGTAGGTTGTTAATTTAGATAGGTATTCTTGTACAATTGTACTTCTTTTATTGATGACTTTACTAATATAAAATATTGAAATTGATAAAACAGGAAAAGGGATTAGAGTATACATGGTTAAAACAGGATCTGTCTTTATCATTTGTGTAAAACCAACAATAAACAAAAAAATCATATTCATTGAATACATAATTGCTGGTCCAAAGTACATTCTAACTTTAGATACATCTTCACTTATTCTATTCATTAAATCTCCAGTTCTATTTTTTTTGTAGAAATTTATAGAAAGTCTTTGGTATTGCTTATAAATTTCGTTTTTCAAATCAAACTCTATTAATCTGGAGGTTACGATAATCATTTGTCGCATAACAAAAGTTAGGAATCCTGCAAAAACAGACACCCCTACAATAAATAAAATATTCCATAACAATTGTTCTTTCACAATTGATTTGTCTAAAATATCCCCTTTCATATAGCTCTCCACAGCATTGAGAGATTTTCCAATAATTTTTGGAATTTGAAGCGCTAATATTTTGGATAAAACAGTAATAAAAATACCTAATAAAAGTCTCCATTTATACTTTATAAAATACTTATCTAGATATCTTAAAGATTTCATTAATTTTTTATTGTTGAATTTAAAATTTAATAATGTATAATAATTAGGCAATTAATTTGTTGTTATTTGAAGATATCGTATTTTTGACCATTAAATATTGTGAATTACACAAGAAATTATCTTTTATACCCAAATCCAACTTATGACATCAAAAATTATCGAAACTGACTTTTTAAAGAATGACCCTGTATTCGGACAACTATCTTTTGATAGCCATGAACAAATTGTTTTTTGCAATGACAAAGATACAGGTTTAAGAGCAATAATTAGTATCCATAATACAGTTTTAGGGCCTGCTTTAGGTGGAACAAGAATGTGGTCCTATCAAAGTGAGTGGCATGCTTTAAATGATGTTTTACGTTTGTCTCGAGGAATGACTTATAAGTCTGCAATTACAGGGTTAAATCTTGGTGGCGGGAAAGCAGTCATTATTGGTGATGCAAAAACTCAAAAGAATGATAAGTTGATGAGACGGTTTGGTGAGTTTGTGAATTCTTTAAGTGGAAAATACATTACGGCTGAGGATGTAGGCATGGAAACAAAAGATATGGATGTGATACGAGAAGTTACGCCTTTTGTAACAGGAATTTCAGAGCATAATGGTGGTTCAGGAAATCCATCACCTGTTACTGCTCATGGGGTTTATATGGGTATGAAAGCTGCTGTCAACTATAAATTTGGATCAGATAATTTAGAAGGTAAAAAAATATTAGTACAAGGTGTTGGCCATGTTGGGGAAACATTGGTTAAGTATATTACAGACGAGGGTGCTCATGTAATCATTAATGATATTAATGAATCCCGTTTAGAGGAGTTGTCAAAAAAATATAATGCAAATGTAGTTTTAGGTAATGATATTTATAACTTAGATCTTGATGTATATGCTCCATGTGCATTAGGTGCTACAATTAACGATGAAACGATTCATAAATTAAACACAAAAGTAATAGCAGGTGCAGCAAATAACCAGTTAGCAGATGAGGTTAAGCATGGTAGGATTCTTAAGGAAAAGGGAATTGCTTATGCTCCTGATTTTTTAATTAATGCAGGAGGTATTATTAATGTTTATCGAGAATTAAAAGGGTATTCTAAAGAAGAAAGTATCAGAAAAACTGAAAATATTTACAATACAACCCTTGAAATATTTAAACATTCAGATAAAGAAAACATCACCACGCACAGGGCAGCATTCAATATCGCACAAAATAGAATAGATAATTATAAAAAAGAGAGAAACTCTTAATGCACCTAAAGAAATAATTATATTTTTGCAAAGCGACTGATTTTCCATCTTTCGCTTTTTTTATTAAAAAATAAGTTCTTTAAATGATCAATAGAAGACATATTCGAGTTAAGGTAATGCAATCAGTCTATGCAATGATTAAATCTCATGATGATGATATTGTAAAAGAGGAAAAATTCTTAAAATTTAGCATTAAAAAAATGTTTGATTTATATGTTTTACTTTTTAAGCTCTTGGTTGAGGTTCAAAATTTAGCTGAGCAAAAACAGGAAATTTCAAAGAAAAAACATTTAGTTACTGATGAGGATTTATCTCCAAACAGGAAATTTGTAGAAAATAAATTAATAAAAAAGATAGCCGAAAGCAGTTCTTTATCTCTTCATGTTGAAGCTCAAAATCTAAATAATTGGTCCACAGATGATGAATATGTAAAGCTTATATGGGAGAAACTACGAAAAAGTACTCTGTATACTAATTATCTCAGTTTGGAAGACGATTCCTTTACTATTGATAAAAATTTTGTGATTGATTTTTTTACAGATATTATTGCTCCAAATACAAAACTTGCTGAATATTTTGAGGATGAAAACATTACATGGGTAGATGATATTCCTTTTGTAAACACTTGGGTTGTGAGATCACTTAAAAAACAAAAAGAAACTAATACTTTTTTGTTGGGGAATCTTTACAAGAACAAAGATGATTCAGATTTTGTGTCAGAATTATTTAAAAAAGTCATTTTAAATCATCATACCTTTGAAAATGACATCAAAATTCATACGCCCAATTGGGAGTCTGATAGAATTGCTGATATGGATATGATTCTTATCAAAATGGGGGCATGTGAATTTTTAAACTTTCCTATGATACCCACAAAGGTTACCATAAATGAATACATAGAAATTGCTAAAGATTATTCTTCCGAAAAAAGTAGTTACTTTGTTAATGGTGTATTAGACAAGTTATCTCGTGAGTTTGAAAAAGATAAAAAACTCATTAAAGTTGGGCGGGGATTATTATAATTTATTATTTTTACAAAAAACTAAACACTATCATGAAAAATTTTTTATTACCGTTTATTTTATCATTGTCAGTTGTTTTTATTACGTCTTGTAATAAAGAAAGCGCTTCTGTTAAAGTAAAGAAGGAAAACTTAGAAACTGCTAAAAAGAGAGATGTAGAAATCAGTAAAGGTGCTGCAGAAATTAAATTTGATATTATAGAATATGATTTTGGTACTGTTAATGAAGGTGAAATTGTTGAGGCGAAGTACATGGTTACTAATGCTGGAAAAACAGATTTAATAATATCGAATGTTCAAGCATCTTGTGGATGTACCGTTCCAGTATGGCCAAAGGATCCAATTAAGCCAGGAGAATCAGCAGAGGTTTTAGCTAACTTTAATACAGCTGGTAAACCAAACAGACAATCTAAAACTCTAACTTTATTTACGAATACTGCTAAAGGTAGAGAAGTGCTAAGATTAAAAGGTTCTGTAACACCCAAAACATCTAAAAACTAATAATGTTTCAAAATATAATATTACAAGTTTCACCGTCAGAAGGTTTTGGTGGTATGATGCTACCTATGTTAGCGCTTTTAGTTGTTTTTTATCTCTTTATGATATTACCTCAAAATAGAAAACGTAAAAAAGAAAAAAAATTCATAACTGAATTGAAAAAGGGTTCTAAAGTGGTTACCTCCAGTGGTATTCATGGCAAGTTAACTGAAATGAATGAAAAAGATGGAACCGTTACTATTGAAACTGGTGCAGGAAAAATAAAATTCGAACAGGCAGCAATTTCTGTTGAATTGAGTAAAAAATTCGCTCCTTCCTCAGTAAAGAAATAAGTTAAATTTATCTAAATAATAAAAGTGAGCTATTTATAGTTCACTTTTTTTTGTGCTTAATTTTGTCTTTGTGTGTAGATTAATTAGCTTGCAAACATATATATCATCTTATGAGCCAAAATAACACAGGAATTAATAAAATGTATTCTTCATTTATTTTGTTTTTTCTACTCTCAGTTGTTTTTTGGTTTATGACCAAATTATCCAAAGAATACGAAGGAACCATAAAATACCCTGTTGTTTATAATAATTTACCAGACAATAAATTACTTCAAGAAAATCCTTTAGATTTTATTGAAGTATATGTTAAGGCTTCTGGGTTTAAATTAATTTCTGCCAAAGTTTCACCAAACAAACTCAAAATTGATGCCTCTAACATTTATTATAAATCTTTGACAGATTATTATTTATTAGTTTCTCAGCAAAAATTAGCGATTCAAAAGCAAATGACTGCAGGTGTTGAAATAGATCATTTTATAAAGGATTCAATTGCATTTAATCTAGGACTATTGAAGGCTAAAACTATTCCAGTAAATTTAAAATCTGATTTAACTTTTGCTGATGGTTACGAATTGAAAGAAGCTATTAATATTAGCCCTGATTCGATATTAATAAAAGGTCCAGAATCAATATTGGATACCATCTCTTTTGTTTCAACAGCTCTTTTTCAAAAAAAACAGCTAAATTCTTCGATTAAAGAAATTATAAGTATTGAAAAATTTTCTAAAGAATCTAACATTAGAACACAGCAAGATAAAATTGAAATTTCTGCAATAGTAGAGGAGTTTACAGAGGGTGAAATTGAGGTTCCTGTAACCATAATAAACCCCCCTAAGAACAATTCAATTAATACTTTTCCTAAACTTGTAAAAATCACCTATAAAGTTGCACTTTCTAATTTTAACAAGATAACAAGTTCAGCTTTCTTGATTGAATGTGATTATAATATATCAAAAGCCAATAATTTACCTTATTTGATACCGAAATTAGTCGAAAGTTCCTCATTAGTAAGAAATATTAGAATAACCCCTTTAAAAATCGATTTTATAATCAATAAATAATATGATAATTGGAATAACAGGGGGTATAGGTAGTGGAAAATCCTTAATAGCCAAAGAACTTTGTTCCTTTGGAAATACAGTTTACTATCATGCCGATGAAGAGGCAAAACAGTTAGTTAATAACTCGACTTCAATTAAAAATAAAATTATTGAAACATTTGGAGAAGAAAGTTATTGTGAAGATAAATTAAATCGAAAATATATCTCTGAATTGGTTTTTAAAGATCCTGTATCATTAGGAAAGTTAAATGGTATTATTCATCCAGAGGTTAAAATTCATTTTAAAAATTTCATAAAAAGTCAAAAAACAAATGCATTGATTTTATATGAAAATGCAATTTTATTTGAAACAAACAGCGATCTACTATGTGATTTCATTATTTCAATAACTGCTCCAAAAGAACTAAGAATAAAAAGGGTTATGGTTAGAGATGATGTGCCGAAAAAACAAGTTCAAGGTATTATAAAAAATCAATGGACTGACACTAAAAGAAATTTATTGTCAAATTACACCATTGAAAATATCAATAAAGAAGAAACAATGTTAAAAATTAAATATATATTTAATATTTTAACAAAAAATCAATTTTATTTTCAATAAATTTCCCATTTTTTGTTAAATTTTACTTAAATACTTAAGTTCTTCTGTTAATCTAAGTTAAATAAAAACATTAACAACTTTTATAACCCTATTTTTGAGTAATGGGAAAGAAAATATTTGTCTTGATAGTTGTATTGATGAGCATTTCTTTAATTGGAATTGTTGCTGTTCAATTGTATTGGATAAATAATACTATAGAAAGTAGAAATATTCAATTTCGAGGCGATGTAAAAAAAGCTTTAGCTAGAACTTCTGAACGTTTAGAACTGAAGGAGGAAGTTGTCTTTTACAATAAAATAGAAAGTTTTATTAAAACAAAAAGATTTCTCAACAAGGCACAGATTAAAAACTTTTTAATTCAACAGATTGATACTACTAGTAAAAGTCGTTATTCTTTCGGTACAACAATTATTGAGGAAGATTTTAAAATACCAGTTTTGGATATACTGGAAAAAAATAGTTTTTATGATAATGATTCACTTTTAATTAAAAAACTTACTACAAAAAGAGATCATTTTATAGGAACCTTTATTTCAGGTGATAATGAGTTTAAGACTGTTTTTAATGAAAAAAAAATATCATCTATAGATACTGAAAATTTTGACAGAAAATTACTTTCTGATGTTTTTAAAGAATTTTATAAGAAAGTTTTTCCTATTGAAGAAAGAATCAATAATAGAGAGCTTAATGTTGTTTTAAACGAAGAGTTAAAGAAAAATAACATTGATATTAAATATAAATATGGAGTTTATAATAATGATTTAGCTACAAAACTTAAATCTGGATACTATACTATTAATCCTGAAAAAAGCCAAAGTTATCCCTTATTCATAAACAATGAAGGTATAAGCAACTATACTCTTTACATTGATTTTCCTGATAAAAACAAGCATATTTTATCAGATATTTCATACATTTTGTTATTGTCGCTGTTCTTCATTTTTATTATTGTTATTGCTTTCTCTAGTTCTCTTTATCAATTAGTGAAACAGAAAAAAATATCAGAAATAAAGACGGACTTTATCAACAACATGACTCATGAATTTAAAACACCCATTGCTACAATAAATCTCGCTTTAGATTCTATTAAAAACCCTAAAATTATAAATGACCAAGATAAAGTTCTTCGTTATATAAATATGATTCGAGAAGAGAATAAAAGAATGCATGGTCAAGTAGAAAATGTTTTGCGAATTTCTAGGCTAGAGAAAAATCAAATTGAAATCAGTACAGACGCTTCAGATTTACATGATGTAATTGATGATGCTATTTCTCACGTAAGTCTTCTTACGTTGGATAAAAAAGGTTCAATAACGACACACCTAGAAGCAATTCAGTCAGAAATTTTGGCAAATCAGTTTCACATGACTAATGTTTTAGTAAATATCTTAGAAAATGCATTAAAATATTCAGAAGACAAACCAAAAATTGATGTATTTACAGAAAGTACAAATAAAAACTTATTGATTAAAATTGAAGATAAAGGAATAGGAATGAGCAAAAATGTTCAAAAACATATTTTTGACAAATTCTACAGAGAACAAAAAGGAAATATTCACGATGTTAAAGGTCATGGTTTAGGCTTAGCTTACGTAAAAGAAATTATCGACATCCATCACGGAACGGTTTTTGTTGATAGTGAAAAAGGAAAAGGAAGTACATTCACAATTAAATTACCATTAATTTAAAAAAATAAACATGGGAAGTAAAAAGATTTTATTAGTAGAAGATGATCCAAATTTTGGAACAGTATTAAAAGATTATTTAGCATTAAATGATTATAACGTTACTCATGCTAAAGACGGTATTGAGGGCTTAATTATGTTTAAAAACAATGATTTTGATCTTTGTATTCTGGATGTAATGATGCCACGAAAAGATGGTTTTTCTCTTGCTCAAGATATTCGATCTAAAAACAAAGAAATCCCAATTATATTTTTAACAGCAAAAACACTTAAAGAAGACGTTTTAAAAGGTTATCAAGTTGGTGCTGATGATTACTTAAATAAACCATTTGACTCAGAAGTTTTATTGTTTAAAATTAAAGCGATTTTACAAAGAAAAGAATCGGATACTTCAGCTGAAAACGAGCAATTTGAATTTAATATTGGTGGTTTTTTCTTCAATTCTAAGTTACGCCACTTATCAGTTGGAGAAGATGAACCACAAAAATTATCACCAAAAGAAAGTAAGCTTTTACGCATGCTAGCATTACACAAAAATGATTTAATGCCAAGAGAACTTGCACTAACAAAAATATGGAGAGATGACAATTATTTTACATCTAGAAGTATGGATGTATATATTGCAAAACTTAGAAAATATTTAAAAAATGATGATACTGTAGAAATTTTAAATATTCATGGAGAAGGGTTTAGATTAGTAGATAAAAACTAACTATTACTTTTCACATATTTTTAAACCTCTGATTTAATAGTTCGTATTTTTAAATATTTTATGGCATTTTTTGTAAAAGTTTATGATGAAAACCCTAATACTTCAGTAATTAACAAGGTAGTAGAAGTTCTAAAAAAAGGAGGTATTATTATTTATCCCACAGATACAGTTTATGGGTTGGGTTGTGATATCACAAATGCAAAGGCTGTTGAAAAAATTGCAAGAATAAAAGGAATTAAGGTAGATAAATCTAATTTTTCATTTATTTGTAATGACCTAAGCCATCTTTCTGATTATGTAAAGCAAATCGATACACCAACGTATAAGCTTCTTAAAAGAGCTTTGCCTGGTCCTTATACCTTTATACTTCCAGGGAGTAAATCATTACCTAAAGTATTTAAAAAGAAAAAAACGGTAGGAATTCGTATTCCCAATAATAATATAGTTAGAGCTATAGTAGAGGCCTTAGGTAATCCAATTATATCTACCTCCATTCATGATGAAGACGATGTTATAGAATATACTACAGATCCAGAGTTAATTTTTGAAAAATGGAAGCATCTAGTAGATGGGGTTATAGATGGCGGTTTTGGTGACAACTTAGCATCTACAATTATAGATCTCACAGATTCTATACCCAAAATAATTAGAGAGGGTAAAGGAGCTATAGACATTCTATAATTTTACCGTAAATTTTTAAATTGTTTCCTTCTCAATATAAAATATTGCCAAACAACGCTTGTGTGTAGATTGTAGTTGTATTTTTTTTGTAATTTTTTTCTTTTCTGTAAAAATTTATAGAAATTTTTATACACACTTATATGTGCTCTAACAATAGCCCAGGTGTGAATGGGTCTGAACTCTACTAAAAATTTGATTCCTGCTACACCATCCAACACTAGGCGTGAAAAAACAACAAATAAAAACCATTGTTTAGGTACATTTTTTATGACATTAAGTAAGCTATTTCTAAAGTTTAAGAATGTTTTTTGAGGATTAGTTTCTTGAAGTGTAGCTCCTCCTATATGATATACAGATGAACTTCCGACATATTTTATATCATACCCTTCATTTTGAGCTCTCCAACATAAATCTACTTCTTCTTGATGAGCAAAATAGTCTTCATCAAATCCATTTAAAAGGTGGTATACTTCAGACCTTATAAAAAAACAAGCACCTGACGCCCAAAAGATTTCTGTTATATCGTTATATTGATTTGTGTCTCTTTCCAAATCATTAAATACCCGACCTCTACAATACGGATAGCCATATAAATCTATAAAACCCCCTCCAGCGCCAGCATATTCAAAAGTGTCTTTCTGTTTATAATCAAGAATTTTTGGTTGAATTATAGCGGTATTTTTCTCGTTCTTAAAAACTTCTAAAATTGGAGAGATCCAATTTTGAGTTACTTCAATATCAGAGTTTATTAAACAATAGATATCTGCATCGATACTTTTTAAAGCATCATTGTATCCTTTGGCATAACCCCCATTAGTGGTATTTTCTACCACATGAACCAAAGGAAAAAATTCTTTTATATAAGCAATAGAATTGTCTGTACTTGCATTGTCAGCAACATAAATATCTGCTAATTCTGAACTAAAATTAACGATAGATGGTAAAAATTGTTCTAACAATTTTTTACCATTCCAATTTAATATGACTATAGCTGTTTTCAAGTTTACAAATCTAGTACATCTAAATCGTTCTTGTTACTAAATAGATGCTAAAATTAGTAGCTTGGAATATCTTCTAAAAAAATATAAGTTTCTCTAGTGGTATCTATTTGACAGAAATAATGAGCTAATCCATTGGTTACCATTAAATATTTTGAATTTGCAGTGAGGTTATATCGTGCAATTTGGTCGAAAGTAGTTTGTGTAATTTTTACACTCGGTGCTTTGCATTCTATTAAAACTTCAGGAGTCCCCAGTTTATTATATACTACAATATCAGTTCTTTTTACTCTCGCATTAATTTTGAGTTGTTTTTCTACAGCAATTAAAGAAATAGGGTAGTTTTTTTCTTTAAGTAAGAAATGAACTACATGTTGCCTCACCCATTCTTCAGGTGTTAAAATCACATATTTTTTTCTAACGATATCAAAAATAAGTGTCTTATTTTCGTTAGTTTTGAGTTTAAATGCATAGGATGGAAAATTTAGTTCTTGCATGGGGTTAAATGTAGTAAAAACTAGATTAATGTTTTTGCATCTCACATAAGTTGGTATTGTATGAATGAAATAAATCAAATAGTTTCTGATATTAAAAATGGAGCAGTAAAGCCTATCTATTTTTTAATGGGTGAGGAACCCTATTATATTGATAAAATATCAGATTTTATAGAAGATACTATTCTAGTTGAGGAAGAAAAAGGTTTTAATCAAACAGTGATGTATGGGAGAGATGTTTCTGTTGAAGATATTATAGGAGCTGCCAAACGTTTTCCTATGATGGCAGAAAAGCAAGTTATTATAGTAAAAGAAGCTCAAGATTTAAGTAGAACTATAGAAAAATTAGTTTCCTATGCTAGCAACCCTCAACTCTCCACTGTGTTGGTGCTTAATTATAAGTACAAGAAATTGGATAGACGAAAAGCGTTGTTTAAAGCTATTCATAAAATAGGTTTGGTTTTTGAAAGTAAACGCTTGTATGAAAATCAAGTTGCTGATTGGATACGAAGAGTACTAGGAGGTAAAAACTATCAAGTAGAACCTAAAGCAGCTCAAATGTTAGTAGATTTTTTAGGAACAGATTTAAGTAAAATTAATAATGAATTAGAAAAACTTATTACTATTCTTCCTCTAAATACGATCATTACTCCAAATCATATAGAAGCCAATATTGGAATCTCTAAAGACTTTAATAATTTTGAATTACGTAAAGCCGTAGGGGAGAAAAATATTTTTAAAGCCAATCAAATTATACAGTATTTTGCTCAAAATCCTAAGAATAACCCTCTAGTAATGACTATATCTTTGTTGAATAGTTTTTTTTCTCAACTCTTAATTTATCACGGTTTACAAAATAAATCTAGAGATCAGGTTGCCAAATCTTTAGGTATAAGACCCTTTTTTGTAACAGATTATGTAACTGCAGCTCGAAATTATCCTATGCGAAAGGCAGCTCAAATTATCTCTATGTTAAGAGATGCTGATGTAAAAAGTAAAGGAGTAGGGGCTAGCCAATCTCACAGAGATATTTTAAAAGAGCTACTTTTTAAAATATTGCATTAATAGAATAACAGTTAATTTTCACTCTGCCTTTTTAACCTCATTAGTTACAACAGTAGCTAACTCTTTAAATTGAGTTATTATAACTTAATGATTTGAAAAAGTAAAATCATGATTCTTTAGTTATGATAAACTGTTCTAAACTTGAGTTAAAGCTAACAATTTCAGATGAAAATAAATGATCAAAAGAATTTCCTTCAATGAGTACTTTTTTATTACCAGCTACAACTTCTTTATCTGTCAATAAAATAAGCTGATCAGCAGAATTGATAGCTAAATTTACTTCGTGAGTAGTTGTGATAATCGTTTTATTAGTTTCTTTTGAAAGTTTTTTTAGTAGTTTGAAAATTTTGATAGTATGATGCATGTCTAGATGAGCTGTGGGTTCATCTAATAGGATGATTTGGGTATCTTGAGCTAATGCTCTGGCTATTAAAACGCGTTGCAATTGTCCGTCACTTAATTCATTAAAATGTCTGTTAGCTAGGGGTAGCGTTTCTGTTTGTTCTAAAGCCCAGTTGATTTTTTCCGCATCTTTTTTTCCTAATCTTCCAATCCAATTTGTATAAGGTTGTCTGCCTAGAGCTACTAGTTCGTAAACAGTTAATTGGCTCTCGGGTAAACGCTCTGTGAGTACAAGGCTTATTAGAACAGACAGTTCTTTATTGCTGTAGGATTGGATACTTTTTCCCTGAATGAATACATCTCCTGAAATAGCATCTTGTACTCCTGTAAGTGTTCTTAATAGTGTAGATTTACCAATTCCATTTTTACCTAAAATACCTATAAATTCACCCTTATGTAATTTAAGACTGATATTTTTTTGAATCGTTAATACAGATTTTTTTTGCTGATATCCAATGTGCAAATTCTTTGTTTCGATACTATTTTTAACTGAAGAACTCATACGTATATTTTCTTTTTTCTTACCAATAACCAAATCACTATTGGAGCTCCAATTAGTGAGGTTACAGCATTTATAGGTAAAGTAAATTCACTTGTTGGCAATTGAGCAATGATATCACAAATCAACAAAATTATAGCTCCTAGAATGGCAACAGCAGGAAGTAATATTTTATGGTCAGATGTTTTAAAAACTAATTTTGTGATATGAGGAACTGCCAATCCAATAAATGCTATGGGACCTGCAAAGGCTGTAATAACCCCCGTTAATAAACTGGTAATCAGTAAAATAATATTTCTGCTTTTTTTGATGTTAATACCAAGGCTTTTAGAGTAGTTCTCCCCCAACAGAAAAGCATTCAGAGGTTTTATAATTTGAAATAAGTTGAGCATGGCGATGAGGTATATGATAAAAAAAATCAGTACTTCATTCCAAGATAAGTTTCCCAAACTTCCAAATCCCCAAAATACAAATTGTTGAATTTTTTCTGCATCACTAAAAAAAGTAAAAACACTAATGATTGCAGAGGTAACTGTACCAAACATAAGACCAATAATTAAAATACTCATCGTATTTCTTACCTTATGAGCGGTTATTAATACAGCCAGTAAAACAATAGCTGCTCCAAAACTTGAAGCAATTGCTAAGCCCCAACTAGAAAATGATATTGCAGTTAGAACTCCACCAAAGATACCAGCACCTAAAATTAAAATAGCCACCCCAAGACTAGCCCCTGAGGAAATACCTAATACAAATGGACCAGCTAATGGGTTTTTAAAAAGAGTTTGCATTAATAAACCAGCTATAGACAAGCCAGAACCAACTAGCATGGCAGTAATAGCTTTAGGCAGTCTAAAATGAAGAATAATTGTATTCCAACTAGACTTGGAACTGTTGTCTCCTAACAAAACAGCTATGATTTCATCAATAGGAATAGCTACAGAACCTAAACTAATGCTTACTAGTAGTGCCAAAACCAACACAAAAGAAAGTGTAATAAATTGTTTTGTGTATGATTTTTGTTTCATGTTAGAAAGAAAACTATGTTAGTTAGCCCAATAATCCACAACAACAGCATCTTCTAAATGTGGTTTTAAAATAGCTACAAATTCTTGGTGTGAAGGATGTGGAAGGTATTCATCTCTGTCTTTTTCAGAATCAAAAGTAACAAAAAAACAATGGGTGAGTCCTTTGTCTAAACCTTCAGGACTATTATTTAAGCCCCATTCAAAACTTTTTATAGTTTTAATTCTAGTTGACAATCCTATAAATGAGTCTTCTATTATTTTGATAGCTTCGGGAGGTGCTTCTTTTTTAAATTTAAACAAGACCACATGACGTAATTGTTTTCTATTCATATCAGTATCTTCTGTTTTTTTAGTACAACTATACAAACATAGCAAGCTGATTAATAGCAATGTAAATTTTTTCATTGGGTTATTTTTATAAGTGATAAGAAATTTACTAATTTCTGAATGGCAATTCCCCTGTGAGAAATTATATTTTTTTCTTCTGAGTTCATCTCAGCAAATGAGCATGAAGCATTTTTTGGTTTAAAGATCGGATCATAACCAAAACCTTTTACTCCTGTTTTCTCATTTAAAATTTCACCATCACAGATTCCTTCGAAAAGGTATTGTTTATTTTTAAGATTTAAAGCAATAATAGTTCTGAATTTCGCTTTTCTACTTGATTTATTTTGAAGTTCATTAAGAAGTTTTTCCATATTTTTTTCTGCATTTCCATGTTCTCCAGCGTATCTAGCAGAATACACTCCTGGGTTTCCATCTAAAGCTTCTACTTCTAGTCCAGTATCATCAGCAAAACAATCAAATCCATACTTTTCAGTAATATAATCAGCTTTTAATTTGGCATTGCCCTCCAGAGTACTTTCAGTTTCTTCTATATCTTCAAAACAACCAATATCTTTTAAAGACAGCACTTCTATAGCATTAGAGAGCATTTCCTGTACTTCTTTTAACTTATGCAAGTTATTTGTGGCAAAGACTAGTTTCATTTTACTAAACTAATTAATTTAAGATTTAGATTTTAAAATATTTAAATAAGATTATTTATTCATGATGATAGGGCTCGTTTTTAAGAATGGTAAATCCTCTATACAATTGTTCAACAATAAACAAGCGAATCATTTGATGAGAGAAGGTCATTTTAGATAAAGATACCTTTCCCATGGTTTTCTTATAGACAGATTCAGAAAACCCATAAGGACCTCCAATTACTAAAACTAATTGTTTGATGCCTGAATTCATTTTCTTTTGAAGAAAATTTGCAAAATCTAAAGATCGATATTCCTTACCTTTTTCGTCTAACAACACCAATTGATCAGTGTTTTTAAGTTTAGAAAGAATCAATTCACCTTCTTTTTCTTTTTGTTGTAGTTGGCTTAAATTCTTTACATTTTTGATGTCAGGTATGATTTCTATTTCAAAGTTTATGTAGTGATTTAGCCTTTGTTGGTATTTTTCAATGAGTTGCCCTAAATCTTTGTCATCTGTTTTACCAATAACAAGTAATTTTATTTTCATTTTTCAAAATTACAATTATTGTCATCAATTTTCTCATTTAATCGTATTTTAGCTTGTGTAATATAAAAGTATGATTTCTACTAAACAATTTGAAAAAGAATTAGCCCTCATTATAAAAAATGGGTTTAGAGAAGATGTAGGTGAAGGAGATCATACCTCATTATCCTGTATTCCTTCAAATGCTCACGGAAAAGCTAATTTATTGGTAAAAGATAGTGGTATTATAGCTGGTGTAGCTTTTGCTAAAAAAGCATTTACATATTTTGATGAAGACTTACAGTTGGAAAACTTTATTGATGACGGATCTCATGTTAACCCTGGAGATGTAGTTTTTCAAGTTTCAGGCAACTCCCAATCTATCCTTAAAGCAGAACGTTTTGTTCTAAATGCCATGCAACGCATGAGTGCGATTGCTACAAAAACAAATTTTTTTGTTAATTTATTGAAAGGAACAAAAACTCAAATTTTAGACACTAGAAAAACTACTCCAGGCATAAGAGCATTAGAGAAATGGGCAGTAAAAATTGGAGGAGGAGTGAACCATCGTTTTGCATTATACGATATGGTGATGATTAAAGACAATCATATTGATTTTGCAGGCGGAATATCACAAGCAATTACAAAGACCAAACAATACCTAAGCGACAATACATTAAATTTAAAAATTATTGTTGAGGCTAGAAGCCTAAAAGAGATTGAAGAAATACTCCAAAATGAAGGTGTTTATCGTATCTTGATTGATAATTTTTCATTCGAAGATACCAGAAAAGCAGTAGCACTTATCAATGGGAAATGTTTCACAGAATCTTCCGGTGGTATCAATGAAGATACGATTAGAAAATATGCAGAATGTGGTGTAGATTATATTTCATCTGGAGCTTTAACCCATTCAGTTTACAATATGGATTTAAGTTTAAAAGCTGTTAACGAAATACTTGTAGAATAAATAAAATGAGTAAAGAAATAGAAGACAAACTAGTAAAAATTCCAGTGCTTAATGTACTGGTTAGATTTGGGAAGAAAATAAAAATTCCAGGTCTAGAAGGTATGTCACTATATGATGTTTTAGAAATGTATATTATTGGTATCGTTGAAGGAGCATTAACAACTCGTGCTGGAGGTATAGCCTATAGTTTTTTTATGGCAATTTTCCCTTTCATGCTATTTGTCTTAACATTAATTCCCTACATTCATATCGATGGTTTTCAAGAAGGATTAATGACTTTAATATCAGAAGTTTTACCACCCAAAACCTTTGATGCTGTAGACACTGTTTTATTAGATATTTTAGGAAATAAACAAGCAGGCTTATTATCATTTGGTTTTCTAGGCTCTATTTTTCTAATGACTAATGGTGTAAATGCTATTTTTGGAGGATTTGAATATTCCTACCACGTTAAAGAAAATAGAAATGTTTTTAGAGCCTATTTTTTATCGATGTTTGTGTCATTATTAATGGCTTTGTTCCTAGTGATTACTGTTGCATTTACAGGGTTTTACCAGTTGCTTTTAGATGCATTTACGAATAAAGGTTGGATAGATGACGAAACGATATGGTTGCAATTTGGAAGAGGGGGCTTGTTTTTGATCATGATTTTCACCATTGTTTCTATCTTATATAAATATGGAACAAAAAATGGAAAGCATTCCAGATTTTTTTCACCAGGGACAATATTTACAACAACATTATCAATACTCACTTTTTATCTCTTCGGGTACTATGTTAATGAATTTGCTCAGTACAACGAATTATATGGTTCTATAGGAACACTTTTAATTTTAATGCTATTTATTTGGCTCAACGCCATTATATTGTTGTTAGGTTTTGAGTTAAATGCGAGTATTTTTTCACTTCAAAGAAAAAATAAAACAAATGTGACAGAATAGTTCTTCCCAAGATTTTTCGGATATTTGCACCCAAAGCTAGATTTATTATTTTAGCTAAGATTAGATAACCGAATATTGTTTTTATGAAACCAAGCATTCCAAAAGGAACCAGAGATTTTTCATCTACAGAAGTAGCCAATCGTACGTATATCATAAATACGATGAAAACTGCTTTCGAAACCTTTGGTTTTCAACCCATAGAAACTCCAAGTTTTGAAAACTCCACTACCTTAATGGGTAAATATGGAGAAGAAGGAGATCGCTTAATTTTCAAGATTCTAAATTCAGGAGATTATTTAAAGAAGGCGGACAGCAATCTTTTAGAACTAAAAGACAGTACAAGGTTAACATCCCAAATCTCAGAGAAAGCATTACGTTATGATTTAACAGTGCCTTTTGCTAGATATGTAGTGCAACACCAAAATGATATTACGTTCCCTTTTAAACGATACCAAATTCAACCTGTTTGGAGAGCAGATCGACCTCAAAAAGGACGTTTTAGAGAGTTTTTTCAATGTGATGCAGATGTAGTAGGAAGTAAGTCTTTGTTGCAAGAGGTAGATTTTATTCAATTGTATGATACTGTTTTTACCAATTTAAAATTAACGGGTACTACCATAAAAATTAATAATAGAAAGATTTTAGCAGGAATTGCTGAGGTTATTGGAGTAAAAGATAAGTTGATTGACTTTACCGTAGCTTTAGATAAGTTAGATAAAATTGGTGCTACCGGTGTTGAAAATGAAATGCTGGAAAAAGGGATATCCGTTGAGGCTATAAAAAAAGTATCTCCTCTTTTTGAACTTTCAGGATCAAATACTGATCAGCTAAACGTTTTAGATGCGTTGTTGTCAGAATCTGAAGAAGGAAAAAAAGGAGTTGAAGAGTTGCGTTTTGTTGTTAATACCATTAATAATTTAGGACTACAATCTTCTTCTTTAGAAATTGATGTAACTCTAGCACGGGGTTTAAACTACTATACTGGAGCTATTTTTGAAGTTTCAGCTCCAAATGGAGTAGAGATGGGATCAATTGGTGGTGGAGGTAGATATGATGATTTGACCGGAATCTTTGGATTAAAAGATGTAAGTGGAGTGGGTATATCTTTTGGTTTAGATAGAATTTATTTGGTATTGGAAGAACTTTGCTTATTTGATACTGTATCTCTTCCAAAACCTAAGTTATTGTTTCTGAATTTTAATAAAGAAGACAATAGTATTCAACTAGAAGCTATAAAATCATTAAGAAATGTAGGTGTGAAAACTGAAATATATCCAGATACAGCATCTAGTAACAAACAGCAAAAGAAGCAGTGGAAATATGTTTCTACTCGTAAAATTCAGTTTGTAATTTCTGAAATACAGAATAATAAGTTCATGTTAAAAGATATGAATGAGGGTTCTCAGACACTTTATACTTTAGAAGAATTGGTCAATAAATTACAATAATTATTATTATGAAATTTGTAAATTTGTAATCTAAATAAATGCGTGATGATAGAATTAAATACTGAAATGAATCAAGATCGGATTGATGAGATAGGGGATAACCACGTTATGACCTCCGCCAAGACACCACTTCGTGATGATGCTTTTGTCATTTCTGATGAGGATAAAATGGATAGAATTCAAGAAAGTGTCAAAGACATTCTAATAACTTTAGGGTTAGATCTTTCAGATGATAGTTTGCAAGGTACACCAAGAAGAGTAGCTAAAGCTTTTGTTAAGGAATTATTCATGGGGTTAAATCCAAAGAATCAGCCAAAGGCATCAACTTTTGATAATAATTATAATTATCAAGAGATGTTAGTTGAGAAAAATATTATTGTATACTCTACTTGTGAACACCACCTTTTACCTATAGTTGGTCGTGCTCATGTAGCCTATATCTCAAAAGGTAAGGTAATTGGATTGTCTAAGATGAACCGTATTGTTGATTATTTTGCTAAAAGACCACAAGTTCAGGAAAGACTCACCATGCAAATAGTTCAGTTTATGCAAGAATCTCTAGGGACTAAAGATGTAGCGTGTGTAATCGATGCTAAACATTTATGTGTAAATTCTCGAGGAATAAAAGATATTGAAAGTAGTACAATCACTTCTGAGTTTGGGGGAAAATTTAAAGAAAAGGAGACTAAACAAGAGTTTTTAGATTATCTAAAAATTGATACTGATTTTCAGGGGGTTTAAATTACACTCAATCAAATAAAAAAAGCCACTTTTAAAAGTGGCTTTTTTTATTTTAACTGATATATATTTAATTTTTAATCAATACCCATTCTCCTCTTTCAATTAAAGGGATAGCTTGTTTGAATTTCACTACTTTTTCCTGACCACTCATCACATTTTTAATAGTAACTCGTTCATTTCTACCTATTTTCGGTTGTTCTCTTACTATAGTTTCGATAGGCTCAGATTGTTGTTGTCTGGAATTGCTAATGGCTTGTTCAGTAGTATTTTGAACGTCAGCTTTGCTTAAATTTAATTTTTGTCTTGTTTTCTTTTGTTCTTCAGAAATTTGATCATTTGCTTGATTTGGTAATTCTCCTTTAAATAAGAAAGATAGTACCTCACGATTTATTTTATCTATGGTTACTTTAAATAATTCAAATGCTTCAAATTTGTAAATTAGTAATGGATCTTTTTGCTCGTAAGATGCATTTTGAACCGATTGTTTTAAATCATCCATTTGACGTAGGTGATCTTTCCAGTTTTCATCAATAATAGCGAGTGTGATGTTTTTTTCAAAATCGGTAGCTAAAGACTTTCCTTTTGTCTCATAAGCTTCTTTTAAATTGGTAACAACTTTGAGGGTTTTGATACCATCAGAAAAAGGAACAACAATACGCTCGTATCTATCACCTTCATTTTCGTAAACATTTTTGATTACAGGATAAGTTAAAAGTGCATTTCTTTCAACTTTTTCTTTATAACTATGAGTTACAACTTCATATAACTTATCGGCTAACTCTTGTTCATTTAAAGAGTTAAACTCGTCTTCACTAAAGGGTGATGCTATTGAAGTAAAACGAATCAATTCAAATTCAAAGTTTTGAAAATCTTTAGCTGCTTTATTTTGGTTAATGATAGTTTCACAGGTCTCAAAGATCATATTTGAAATGTCTATTTGTAGACGATCTCCATCTAATGCATGCCTTCTTCTCAGGTAAACAAATTCTCTTTGAGCGTTCATGATATCGTCATATTCCAATAATCTTTTACGAATACCAAAGTTATTTTCTTCAACTTTCTTTTGTGCTCTTTCAATAGACTTAGAAATCATAGAATGTTGAATTACTTCACCTTCTTTTAGACCCATTCTATCCATCATTTTTGCAATTCTTTCAGAACCGAACAAACGCATTAAGTTGTCATCTAATGCAACGTAAAATTGAGATGATCCAATATCACCCTGACGCCCAGCTCTTCCTCGTAATTGTCTATCAACTCGTCTGGAATCATGTCGTTCTGTACCAATAATTGCTAAACCTCCAGCGTCTTTTACTTGGTCAGAAAGCTTAATGTCAGTTCCACGTCCAGCCATATTAGTTGCTATCGTTACTATACCTGGATTTCCAGCTTCTGCAACTACATCTGCTTCACGTTTATGTAATTTTGCATTTAATATATTGTGCTTAATCTTACGCATTTGTAACATTCTTCCCAATAATTCAGAAATTTCTACAGATGTTGTACCTACTAGTACAGGTCTTCCTTGATTTACCAGTTGAACAACATCTTCTATTACTGCATTGTATTTTTCTCGAGTAGTCTTATAGATAAAATCTTGTTTATCATCTCTTAGTAATGGTTTATTTGTAGGGATTTCAACTACATCTAATTTGTATATTTCCCAAAGTTCACCTGCTTCAGTAATGGCTGTACCAGTCATACCAGATAACTTTCTATACATTCTAAAATAGTTTTGCAAGGTAACTGTTGCAAATGTTTGGGTAGCATCTTCAATTTTTACATTTTCTTTTGCTTCAATTGCTTGATGAAGCCCGTCTGAATATCGACGACCATCCATGATACGTCCGGTTTGTTCATCAACAATCATGACTTTATTTTCCACAACTACATATTCAACATCTTTTTCAAATAAGCTGTAAGCTTTTAGTAGCTGGTTCATGGTATGAATCCGTTCACTTTTAACACTAAAGTCTTTGTATAATTTTTCCTTTAATTCAGCCTTTTTTTCTGTAGTTTCTTCAGAAGCATCTATGTTGCCAATTTTAACGCCTAAATCAGGTAATACAAAGAAATCTTCATCACTTGTATTTGTAGAAAGTGCTGCGATACCCTTATCTGATAAATCTATCGAATTATTCTTTTCTTCGATAACATACCATAATTCTTCATCTACTTCTGGCATCAGTTTGTTATTATCTGCCATGTAGGTATTCTCTGTTTTTTGAAGTAATTGTTTTACTCCTTCCTGAGATAGAAATTTAATAAGCGCTTTATTTTTTGGAATTCCTCTAAATACCCTCAACAATAAAAAACCACCGTCTTTGGTATTTCCTTCGGTAATTAATTTTTTAGCCTCTGCAAGTACCCCAATTAAATACTTATTTTGTTTTGATACAAGATCGTTAACTAATGGTTTTAATTCATTAAACTCGTGTCTATCTCCTTGAGGAACAGGTCCAGATATAATTAAAGGAGTTCTTGCATCATCAATTAAAACGGAATCTACTTCATCAATTATGGCGTAATTTGGAGCTCTTTGAACTAAATCTTCCTTTGAACTAGCCATATTATCTCTTAAATAATCGAATCCAAATTCATTATTTGTCCCATAGGTAATGTCTGCATTGTAAGCTATTCTTCTTTCTTCTGAATTAGGTTGATGAAAATCAATACAATCTGTACTTAATCCATGGAATTCAAACATAGGTGCCATCCATGCTCTATCTCTTTTTGCTAGGTAATCATTTACGGTAACAACATGAACTCCATTGCCGGTCAATGCGTTTAAATATACTGGCAATGTAGAAACTAATGTTTTCCCTTCACCAGTCATCATCTCTGCAATTTTCCCCTGATGAAGCACAGAGCCCCCAATCAATTGAACGTTATAATGAATCATGTCCCAAGTCACTGGTTTTCCTGCAGCATCCCAAGAGTTTTGCCAAAAGGCTTTATCACCGTCTAAAACAACATGTTCTCGAGTAGAGGAGAGTTCTCTGTCAAAAGGAGTAGCTGTAACTTCAACTTCATCATTATTTACAAAACGTGTTGCAGTTTCTTTTACCACAGCAAAAGCTTCTGGCATAATATCATGTAAAATTACCTCAGAAGCCTCATAAGATTCATTTTTTAAGGTATCTATTTCAGAAAAAATATCTTGTTGTCTATCTATTTCAGCTTCTTTTGCTTCTTTTTCTAATGCAGTAATTTTATCATTAAAAACTTTTGTGCCTTCTTTTATTCTTTTTTTGAATTCAGTGGTTTTATTTCTTAATTCATCATTTGATAAAGAAGATAATGTGGTTTCGTAAGCGGTTACTTTTTCAACAATCGGTTGAAGTATTTTTAGATCTTTTTGTTGTTTATCTCCAACAAATATTTTAATTACTGAATTTAAGATACTCATTCTTTAAGCTGTATTTTATTTTCTTCTGTATGATATTGTATTTAAGACTTTAAAAGTAAACAAAAAAAAAGCCTCATTTGAGACTTTTTCTTGTTTGTTTTATTAAATATTTTTAATATTCATCTTCATTCCAAAGATAATCCTCTTCAGTAGGATAATCTGGCCAAATTTCAATGATAGAGTCATATGAATCCCCTTCATCTTCAATTTCTTGTAAATTCTCAGCTACTTCTAAGGGCGCACCTGTTCTGATAGCATAATCTACTAACTCATCTTTTGTTGCTGGCCATGGTGCATCTGCTAAATAAGATGCTAATTCTAAAGTCCAATACATTTCTAATGGATTTAATTTTCTGCAAAAATAATTTTTTTACTGAAAAAATCAAGGTTTTTTTGAAATATATATCAATAAAAAAAGAACTTGGTTATAATTTCTCAGGAATCCACTTAATTTCCTGAACTGATAAATATTGAGACAACTTTCGTGCCAGCATAAAAAGAAGGTCAGATAGTCGGTTAAGATATGTTAAAATAATAGGATTTATACCTTCTTGTTCGTGAAGAGAAACTGATAATCGTTCTGCTCTTCTGCAAACACATCTTGCAATATGACAATATGACACCGTGGTATGACCACCAGGAAGTATAAAATGAGTCATTTGAGGGAGCGTTGAATTTATTTCATCTATAGTATTTTCTAGATATGTTACGGATTCGGAGGTTATTTTAGGAATATTTAAACGTTCTTTTCCATTTTTTAGAGTTTCCTTTTCTGATGGTGTTGCTAGCATCGAGCCAAGGGTAAATAAATCATTCTGAATTTTTACAAGAATATGTTTTGTTTGATTGTCAATCGCTTGATCTTTTATCAAACCAATGTAAGAGTTTAATTCATCTACTGTCCCATAAGATTCTATTCTTAAGTGATTTTTTGAAACTCTAGTGCCTCCAAATAAGGCAGTAGTACCCTTATCTCCAGTTTTTGTGTAAATCTTCATACTGTAAATTTAATATTTTAAATTCTGATGATAAAATGTTCTTTTTCTTGTTCTTTTCTGAAGAATACAAAACCCCAAAAAAATGTGTCTATTGTAACAGTTACTTTTTCATGTTTTTTTATGTAGTTCCATACTTTTTCAGATTCTTTATTAGAATGAATATTTTCAAATAAAAAAACGGAATTATTATCTATGGCTAATAAACTAGATTCAAAGTATTTTAATATAGTTTTATTTGCACAACTTCCTTTAAAATGGATAAAATCATAGGTATTATTATTAAATACTCGAGGTAAAGTAATATCAAAGTTACCTGTTAGAAACTTTACGTTTTTAACAGTATTTTTTTTGAATATTTCCTTAATCGCTTTAACAACCTGCTCATTTTCCTCCAGAGTTGTTATTTTGGAGTTTCGTTGTGCAGACGATAATATAACAGTATTGATACCGAAACCAGTTCCAATTTCCAAAATATTCTTCGGTTTCAGATATTGAATTAAATGAATTAATAATCTTGCTCTTTTATTTGAAATTTCTGAGTCTTTAAAAATTCTTGAGCGTTTTCTTTTATGAGATAAAAGTAACCTAGACATGAAATTAAAATTTGAAATTTCTAATAATGAGGTGTTTTTTGAAAGCTGTTTTTTATAGTTTAAGAAAATAGTTAAATCGTTCTTGCCTTTTTTTTTGTAAAAACAAGAAGTAATTAAATCAAATACAAATGGAGAGTGAACACCATGTTCATTTTTAGATTTAATTATAAAACAAAAAAATGATACGATTTTATGAAACAATTTTAATGTTTTTTAATAATTATAGAGTTTGAGTTTCTTTACCTGCTAGATAAACTTCTTCTATGCAATTATCAGCAAAAGCATAAGGTATAGAACTATATGATTTTATAGGTTTTGTAATTATAAAGTTTGCCATTTTACCTTTTGAGATGCTTCCAATTTTATCAGATAAGTTTAAGGCATGTGCAGCATTAATAGTAGCTGCATTGATAGCTTCTTCGGGAGTCATTCTCATTTTTATACAAGCTAAAGAAACTACAAAATTCATATTTCCTGAAGGAGAAGATCCAGGGTTGTAGTCGGAGGCTACAGCCATAGGAATATTAGCATCTATTAATTTTCTTGCATTTGTATAGGGAATTCCTAAAAAAAATGAACACGATGGAAGTGCTACAGGCATTGTGTCTGATTTTGATAATATGTTAAGGTCTTCATCGGTTAAAACTTCTAAATGATCTACAGATAAAGCTTTATTATTTACACCAACTTTAATACCTCCAATTGAATTAAATTGATTCACATGAATTTTTGGAATCAATCCGTGTTTTCTTCCTGCTTTTAAAATTTGATCAGTTTCTGTAGTGGTAAAATATCCTTTTTCACAAAAAACATCAATATAATCAGCTAGTTTTTCTTTAGCTATTTCAGGAATCATTTTATCAATAATTAACTGAATATATTCAGCTCTTTTTTCTTTGTATTGGTTAGGTATAGCGTGCGCGCCCAAAAAAGTAGCTTTGATTGGGATCGAAAAGTTTTCTTTTAATTTTTTTATTACACGTAGTATTTTTAGTTCGCTTTCTAATGTTAACCCATAACCAGACTTAATTTCTATTGCTCCTGTGCCATTTCTTATAAGTTTTTTTAATCTTTTTGCTGCATCTTCGAAGAGTTCATTTTCTGGCTTATTTTGTAGTTTTTTTGATGAATTTAGTATTCCTCCACCTTTTTCTGCAATTTCTTGATAGGTTAGTCCTTTTATTCGATTTACAAATTCCTCTTCTCTAGTATCCGCGAACACTAAATGGGTATGGCTATCACACCAAGTGGGTAAAACTAATTTACCAGTGAGATCAACGACTTTATCTGATTTTTTAATACCAAGAGTATTCATAGATCCAAAATCTACGATAACATTGTCTTTAATTATTAAAAAGGCGTTTTTGATTATGGGTAAAATACTCATATTCTTTCCACTAACTTTCATCACATCCGGTTCTCTTACTTGAACAAGTTCTTTAATATTGATGAATAATGTTGTCATATGGTTTGTTTGTATTCTCAAAACAAACTTACATTAAAAAAAGAAAACTTTATATTGTTATTTGGGAATACCTGAAAGGTTATTGACTCCTAAATAAAGTGTAGTGTCAATAGAAAAACAACTATTTGTAGGTTTTATGTCAAAGAAACAATATAATTAATTAGAAATTTATTTTAAGCTACCTGTCATGTCTTCAGGCTTAACCCACTCATTGTATTGTTCCTCAGTAACATAACCTAAACGAACTGCTTCTTCTTTTAATGTTGTGCCATTGGCATGAGCGGTATTGGCAATTTCGGCCGCTTTGTAGTATCCAATTTTAGTATTTAAAGCAGTCACTAACATTAATGAATTATTTAACAACTCATTAATTCTTGTATGATTTGGTTGAATACCGGAAGCACAATGTAAATCAAATGAAATACAAGCATCTCCAATAAGTTGTGCAGATTGAATTACATTAGCTGCCATCATTGGTTTAAAAACATTTAACTCATAATGACCCTGAGTACCACCAATAGTTACTGCGACATCATTTCCCATAACTTGTGCACAAACCATCGTAATTGCTTCTGCTTGAGTTGGGTTTACTTTTCCTGGCATAATGGAGCTTCCAGGTTCGTTAGCAGGAATAATAATTTCTCCAATTCCAGACCTAGGACCTGATGCCATCATTCGAATGTCATTAGCAATTTTATTTAGTGACACAGCAGTTTGTTTGAGTGCACCATGGGTTTCTACTAAGGCATCATGTGCAGCTAAAGCTTCAAATTTATTTTCTGCAGTAATAAAAGGTAAGTTTGTGAATTCTGCTATAAATTTAGCCACTAGGACATCATACCCTTTTGGTGTATTTAATCCAGTACCTACTGCCGTTCCTCCCAAAGCCAACTGACTTAGATGTTCTAAAGAATTACGTAATGCATTTAAAGCAAAATTTAATTGTGCTACATATCCAGAAAATTCTTGTCCTAGGGTTAGGGGAGTGGCATCCATTAAATGAGTTCGTCCAATTTTAACAACATCTTTAAAATCCTCAGATTTTTTTTGTAAGGTATTTCTTAATTGTTCAATTCCAGGAATGGTAGTTTCTACAATTTTTTTATAACATGCAATGTGCATTCCAGTTGGAAATGTATCGTTAGAGGATTGAGACTTATTTACATCATCATTTGGTTGAATAGTTTTTTCTCCTTCCCCAATGATTTTCCCTGAAATTTCATGGGCTCTATTTGCAATGACTTCATTCACATTCATGTTAGATTGTGTTCCTGAGCCGGTTTGCCATACTACTAGTGGAAACTGATCATCTAACTTTCCTTCTAAAATTTCATCACATACCGTCGCTATTAAATCACGTTTTCCTGCATCTAAAACACCTAATTCAGTATTTGTAAAAGCAGCAGCTTTTTTGAGATATGCAAAACCATATACAATTTCTAGAGGCATTGAAGCGGCTGAACCAATTTTAAAATTATTTCTAGATCTTTCAGTCTGTGCTCCCCAATACTTATCAGCAGGAACTTTAACAGAACCCATAGTATCTTTTTCTATTCTAAATTTCATGATTAGTGCATTTTCATTGATATCACAAATTTACGAAATCCACAACAATTCGTAAGTAACATTTGTGAGTATTTTATTCAAGAAATATTTAACTAAATGTTAGCATCAATAAAAATTATCTATTATTTTTGTGTTTTTAAATTAAAGATTTTTAAAATGTTAGATTTTTCTCAGTTCTCAGGATTGGTTTTGTTCATGTTTATTTTTACAGCTGGTTTTTGGTTATTAATATTTTTATTAACTTTTGTTGTACCCTACTGGTTAGGAGGAACTATTTGGGAAAATTTCAAATTAAAAAGAGAAGCAAAAAAAGCTGCCGAAGGAAAGTAGTTTTTATTTACAGATAAAAAAAAGACTCGCAATTTTGCGAGTCTTTTTTTATGGATAGAGTTGATTATTTATGGTGTACTAAAGCCTTCACCACCCTCATAATCTTCACCACCTCTTTGTTCTCTTCCTTGTTTCTTTTTTTGATTAAATCTATAGGTAAAGTTTAACGATACTTGACGAACTCTCCATTGTGATTCTTGATTATTAATACTAGTGGGGTTTTCTTTATTTGGATTAAAGTTAGTTGATCTCCATCTTCTAGAATTAAATACATCACTTACGTTTAATACTAAAGTACCTTTTTCACTTAACACATCTTTACTGAGGGCAATGTTGGCCGAGAACATTCCTTTTGATTCACTTTGTGCTGTATATCGTGGACCTCTGTATGATAATCTATTCTGCATCTGTATTTTCCAAGGCAATGTAAATGTTGCATTGAACCTACTAAACCAACTATTATTTATATTTCCTAAGTCTTGTGTTTCGGGCATAGAGATAATAGCTCCAGAGGTTTCATTAATAGTAAATTTATTATATTCATAAAGACCCTTTGATTCTTGCTGAAATACATTAAAACTTCCTGAAAGCCTTACTTTCTTTGAAGGATTATAATTAGCGGTTAGTTCAAAACCGTATCTATCTTCAGATGCTAAATTTATGGGTTCTCTAATTGTTATTACTTGATTTACTCCGTCTAGCAGTCTAATTTCATCTCTAGAAACTCTTTGAATAGCATTGACGGAATGTTGAAAGTAAATTGATGAATTTAAGGTAAGTTTTCCAATCTTTTGAAGAAAGCCAAGGTCAAAAGAATTTGTAAACGTTGGAATTAAACCAGGATTCCCTTTGTAGATTACATTCTGACTGTTTCTTGACTCAAAAGGGTTGAGGTACCAGTACCTTGGTCTTCTGAGTCTTCTGCTATATCCTAGAGTAAAACTTTGATTATCTGTTCTTTCTAAACCAAAATTAATAGTAGGGAATACTTCTGTATACCTGTAATCGAAATTTTCATTAGTGTTGGTAAGTCTAACTTTTACGTCTGTAATCTCTGTTCGTAGTCCTAACAGATAAGAAAACTTATTAATCTTATTTCCGAACTGAGAGTAGATTGCATTTACATTTTGTTTAAAGGTAAGATTGTTAGAGGGATTAAAGTCTAACTCAGGGATTCTATTAACTAAAAAATTAGAGTTTAAATCTTGAAAATCTCCTCTGTAGCCTAATTCAAATTGCATATGCTCCCCAATAGGTAAAACATAGTCTGATTGTATCAGAGTACTTTTAGAATTTTCTGCAGTTATATTATTTTCAGAAGCTAAAGAGTCATCAATGAATGCAGTTTCTATTTCTTTACTATCACTGTATTGGAAATCAATGGTTAATTTATGTCCACTGTTATTAATGTTGTTTGTATAATTTAATGAAATTTGGGAAGTTTCATCTATTTCATCCTCATCTTGGACACGGACATCTGAATACTCAAGAATATTGTTTACATCAAAAACTTGAATGGCATTAGTTGATAAGTTTTTATTATCAGAGTCCCTATAAAAATAGGTCCCAGTGATAGAACTTTCATTGGATAGAAAATATTCTAATCCAAGATTAATATTGTATCCGTTTCTTTTTCTTTCAAAATCTCTATCTTCAATTCGTAAGCTATTTACAGATTCATTTTCGAATGTTGAGAGGTTTGTTAAAAAGTTTCCTGGACTTGAACTATTTCTATACCCTAGATTTGTAAAAAAATTTATTTTTTTTGTTCTGAAATTTATATTTGAAGCAATACGATATTGTGTTGGATCTCCAATAGTAGTATTTAAGGAGCCATTTAAGCCTGTTGCTACTCCTTTTCTTAGGATAATGTTTAATATTCCAGCAGTACCCTCAGCATCATATCTTGCAGATGGAGATGTAACTACTTCAACTCTTTCTATAGCATCTGCAGGTAATTGACGCAACGCATCTGAGCCACTTAAACCTACTAGTGCAGAGGGTTTACCATCTATTAATATTCTCACATTCTCATTACCTCTTAAACTTACATTTCCCTCTACGTCAACATCAACAGAAGGTACATTATCTAAAACATCAGATGCCGAACCTCCTTTAACTGTCATGTCTTTACCTACATTATAAATTCTCTTATCTAAACGAATTTCAACAGTAGACTTTTCAGCAATAATTACAATTTCATCTAATTTGTCAGAATCTTCGGATAATTTGATTGTACCAAAATTCAGGGATGAATTAATAATTTTCTTGGATATTTTAATAGTTTTAAATGAAATAAACTCAAAATTAACGTCATAAGTTCCTGGAATAATTTTAATAGTGAAGTTTCCTTTTTCATCAGTAATACCTCCACTTAGTTGTTTAGTTTCTAAATTATTTAATACAACTGTAGCATACTCTAAAGGCTCTTTTGTATTAGAATCTATGATGTTGCCAGTAATTGAAATTTGATTATTTTGAGGTTTTTGACTAAAAACACTTAAAAAAGTTAAAGCGAAGGTTACAAAAAATAAGCTAATTTTATTCATTAGAATCGATAGTTTAATACTTCGACTGTAAATGTCTAATTAAGTTTAAATACTTGTAGTTAAATTTGTGTTAAACAAAAGAGTTAAAGAATTTGTTTTATAGTTTCAGGGGGTCTGCCAATAACCGCTTTTTCTTTATTAATAACTATAGGTCTTTCCATTAATTTTGGGAATTTTACCATTGAAGCTATGATGTCTTCATCACTCATAGTTTTTCCTTTGAAATGCTCTTTCCATGCAGCTTCATTTTTACGAAGCAATTTTGTGGGTGAGATATCTAGTAAATTTACAATAGCTTTTACTTCATCAAAAGAGAGATTTTCTTTCAAATACTCAATTATTTCAAAATCTTTTCCACATTCTTGAAGTATTTGAAGTCCCTCTCTAGATTTTCTACATCGAGGGTTATGGTATATTTTTATCATGAGCGTAATGAAAAAGTTGTTTTTATATTTCTGAATTTGTGTTTTTTTGTCCCTGAGACATTAAATAAGCTTTTAAAAATGCATTAATATTTCCATCCATTACAGCATCTACATTACCAGTTTCGTGGGCGGTTCTTACATCTTTAACCAATTTATAGGGGTGCATCACATAATTTCTAATTTGACTTCCCCATTCATTTTTCATTTTACCAGCCTCGATATCGTTTCGAGCTTCCTGTTGCTTTTGTAATTCAATTTCATACAATTGTGACTTTAACATTTTCATTGCTGTAGCTCTGTTATCGTGCTGTGAACGTGAGTTAGAGCATGAAATTTGAATCCCAGTAGGTTTATGTGTTAATTGAACTTTAGTTTCAACTTTATTTACATTCTGTCCCCCAGCTCCACTTGATCTTGCAGTGGTGATTTCTATATCAGCAGGATTAACCTCAATTTCAATAGAATCATCCGCTACGGGATATACATAAACAGATGCAAATGAGGTGTGTCTTTTTGCATTGCTATCAAATGGTGAAATTCTAACCAACCGATGTACACCGTTTTCTCCTTTGAGCCAACCAAATGCGTAATCTCCGTCAACCTCAACAGTAACTGTTTTTATTCCAGCAGAGTCTCCGGATTGATAGTTAAGTGTTTTTAATGTAAATCCTTGTTTTTCAGACCACATAGAGTACATTCTGAACAACATTTCAGCCCAATCACAACTTTCTGTACCCCCAGCTCCAGCTGTAATTTGAATAACAGCACTAAAGCTATCTCCTTCCTCTGAAAGCATATTTTTAAATTCAATATCCTCAACGAAAGCTATAGCTTTTTCAAATTGCATTTCTATTTCCTCAGCTTCAACCTCACCTTCTTTATAAAAATCAAATAATACATGAATGTCTTCGTTTAACGTTACAGCTTTCTGATAATCTTCCACCCATTTTTTCTTAAAACGAAGAGATTTCATCAATACTTCAGCATCTTTTGGATTATTCCAAAAACTTGGATCTGCTGTTTTTTCCTCGTCATTAGAAATCTCAATGAGTTTTTTTTCAATCTCTAAATATCCTTTTAATTTAGAAACTCTATCGGTAAGATTTTTAAGTTGTTCTTGTGTAACCATAGTAAGAAACAAAAATAGTTGAAAAATAGTGAATGCAAACCATTACCTATAATGAACTTTATACCAAAGTATTTATTCTCTTTATTTTTTCTTTTTAATTGAGTCTTAAAACAAAATTTATAGTTATTTTTATGAACAAACACTATCTAATGAAATCAAGAAGAGACTTTGTTAAAACTACTACGCTACTCGGTGCAAGTCTAGCCTTAGCCCCTAATATGGCCTTTGGGATGTCTTCACCTAAAAAAGAAAAATTAAACATAGCACTTATTGGCGTTGGTCTTAGAGGGACTAATCATTTAACTAATTTATTACAACGCAATGATGTTAGTATTGTTGCTATTTGTGATATTGACTCCAAAAGAATTGATTTATGTTTGGACCTTGTAAAAAAAGCTTCTCAAGCTTTGCCAAAAACCTTTGGAAAAGATACACTAGATTATAGAAATTTATTAGAAGATAATTCCATAGATGCAGTTATTATCTCTACACCTTGGCTATGGCATACCCGTATGGCAAAAGATGCTATGTTAGCAGGAAAGTATACAGGTGTTGAAGTTTCTGCCGCTAACACCATGGAAGAATGTTGGGATTTGGTAAACATTCATGAAAAAACAGGGTCTCATTTAATGATTTTAGAAAATGTTAACTATAGAAGAGATGTAATGGCTGTTTTAAATATGGTGAGACAAAATGTTTTTGGAGAATTACTTCATTTCAGATGTGGTTATCAGCACGATTTAAGGTTTGTGAAATTTAATGATGGCATAACACCTTATGGTAAAGGTGTTGAATTTGGAGAGAAAGGAATTTCAGAATCTAAATGGAGAACACAGCATTCCTTGTTGCGAAATGGTGACGTATATCCAACTCATGGCGTAGGTCCTATTGCAACAATGTGCAATATTAATAGAGGAAATCGATTTGTTTCCATGACATCTCACGCCTCTAAAGCTGTTGGTTTACATAAATATATTGTAGATAATGGGGGAGAAGACCATCCTAATGCAAAATTAAAATTTAAACAAGGAGATGTTATCACATCAACTATAGAAACTGCTAACGGGGAAACAATTATTGTAACCCATGATTGTAATTCACCAAGACCTTATTCTCTCGGGTTTCGTGTTCAAGGTAGTGAAGGTTTATGGGAAGTAGACGGAAGTAGACTCTATATTGAGGGCGTTTCAAAACCCCACCGTTGGGATGATGCAAAACCTTGGTTAGAGAAATACGATCATCCTTTGTGGAAAAAATATGGAGAATATGCTCAAGGTTCTGGTCATGGAGGAATGGATTTCTTCGTGTTAAATGCTTTTGTAGAGTCTGCAAAGCAAAATATTGCACCACCTTTAGATGTTTATGATGCAGCTGCTTGGAGTGCCATTACTCCTCTCTCTGAACTGTCAATTGAAAACAATGGAGAGCCTCAAAATTTCCCAGATTTTACAAGAGGTTTATGGGTAACGAGAAAGCCATACGATTGGATTAAAGATGATCACTAAATATGAAAACGATCTCAGAAGTTAGTGTTGAAGCCCCAGGAAGAATTTGTCTATTTGGGGATCATCAAGATTATTTAGGATTACCCATTATCGCGTGTGCTATTAATCGTTTTGTAAAGTTTTCAGCCATTCCTAATGAATTAGAAATTTTTAATTTAATAATGCCAGATATAAATTCTTCTAGAAGTTTTTCGATCTATGAATCGTTTGAAAACTTAATGTCAGGAGATCATTTTGCATCTGCAATTCGAGTAGTTAGAAGATATGGTTGTATTCCAAATAAAGGATATTCAATAACCATAACTGGAAAAATCCCAATAAATGCAGGTCTTTCTAGTTCGTCAGCTATAGTAGTAGCTTGGGTTAGGTTTTTAGTAATAACTTTTGGTTGTTCTTCAGTAGTCACGGATGAATTAATTGCTGAGATTGCTTACCAATCAGAGGTTATTGAACATAACGCACCGGGTGGAAAAATGGACCAATACTCAATTGCTTTGGGTGGGATCATTTATCTTCAAACTAATCATACAAATAATATTACAAAAATAAATAGTTTTTTAAAGGGATTGATAGTTGGAGAATCTGGAATTCCAAAAAACACGATGGGTTTACTTGGTGATTTAAAAAGGAAAGCATTGACTTCTATTAAAACTGTTCAAGCATACGATTCGAATTTTAATTTGCATTCTGCAATGCTTGAAGACATAGATAACTATTCAGATATTCTTTCTGAGGAATTGCAACCCTTCTTTTATGCTTCAATTAAAAACCACATAATTACTCAAGAAGCTTTGATTGCTCTAAATGAAGGAATATTGAATTACAAAAGAATTGGAGCATTAATGAATGAGCATCATTCAGTTTTAAAAAATATTTTAAAGATCACTACCCCGAAGATTGATAAAATGATTGATGCTGCATTAAATGCAGGAGCTTACGGTGCCAAAATTGTTGGTTCTGGGGGTGGAGGTAGTATTTGTGCAATTGCATCTGAAGAAAATAAACAACGAGTAATTGATAGCATTTTAACAGCTGGAGCAAAAGATGCTTATGCTGTTTTGGTTACTTCTTGAAAACAAATTATTGTATCATGACAAATCATTTAATCATACTAGCAGGAGGCGCTTCGACACGGATGAAAAAGCCTTCTTTTTCAAAACTTCCAAAAGAGCTTATACATCAAGCGAATTCAAGAAGCAAAGCATTGATTTTTTTGAATGAACGTCCAATGTTAGATTATGTTTTATTTAATGCACAACAAGCAGGTTTCGAACATATTTATATTGTTATAGGAGAGGAAAGTGAGCTTTTTAAAACTTACTATGGAGAGGAGAGCGCTAGGAATTCGTTTCATGGATTGTCAATTTCTTATGTTTTTCAGCGCATTCCTGAAGGACGAATAAAACCCTTGGGAACTGCTGATGCCGTATGTCAATCCTTAGAACAATATCAAGAGTTACAAGAAAATCAATTTGTAGTTTGTAATTGTGATAATCTCTACAGCAAAAAAGCCTTTAATTTACTTCGTTCACATAAAAACTCAAATGCATTTATAAATTACGATAGAGATGCTTTGGAATATTCTCAAGAACGTATAGAGAGGTTTGCATTAACTAAAGTAGATCATAATAATTATTTACAAGATATTATTGAGAAGCCTTCAGTTTCTGAATCAGAAAAATATAAAGATGAAGCTGGTAAATTTAGAGTAAGTATGAATATTTTTAAGTTTAATGGAAAAGTATTTTATCCTTTTTTAAAATCCTGCGTCATTCACCCTGAAAGAAATGAAAAAGAATTGCCTTCTGCTTTGTTAGAAATGGTTCGTGCTTATCCAACTTCTGTAGTAGGAATTCCACTTTCAGAACATGTTCCTGATTTAACAGGAAAAGATGATATTCTCATTATGAATGAATATCTTGCAGAACACCCTGTTAATTTACATTGGTCAAAAAAATAATTACATTATGATTTCCTTATCGAATTTTGATTACACTATTATTTTCTCACTTTTTGCAATTATCCTCTTAATTGGTATTTACGTTGGAAAAACATCAGGAAAAAACACCAATCAGTATTTTCTATCTGGAAGAAACATGCCATGGTGGTTATTAGGACTTTCTATGGTTGCTACTACCTTTTCTACAGATACACCTAATTTAGTTACAGATATAGTTCGTACAGATGGAGTTTCTGGAAACTGGGTTTGGTGGGCATTTTTGGTTACTGGATTATTAACTGTTTTTGTGTACGCAAAGCTTTGGCGAAAGTCAGGTGTGAATACAGATATTGAATTTTACGAACTTAGATATGGAGGAAAGCCTGCACGGTTTCTTCGTAGCTTTAGAGCAGTATATTTAGGAATTATATTTAATGTATTGGCAATGGCTGGGGTAACTTTGGCAGCCATAAAGATTGGACAAGTAATGCTAGGTTTAGATCCCGTAACAACCGTTGTTATTGCTGGTTTTATTACTGTTGTCTTTAGTGCCATAGGAGGGTTTAAAGGTGTTGTATATACAGATTTTATCTTATTTTTTGTTGCGATGGCAGGTGCTTTTGGTGCAGCTTATTATATCGTAGGACTTCCTGAAGTAGGTGGGTTGGAAAACCTAATTGCTCATGAAAATGTAAAAAACAAATTAAATATTCTTCCTAGATTAGATGATACCGAAACATTTATCAAACTTCTAATCATTCCACTTGCAGTTCAATGGTGGAGTTCTTGGTATCCTGGTTCAGAACCTGGTGGAGGTGGATATGTTGCACAACGAATGTTGGCAGCAAAAGATGAAAACCACGCTATTGGAGCTACATTCTTCTATAATATCATGCACTATGCGTTAAGACCTTGGCCATGGATTATAGTTGCTCTAGCATCTCTTATTCTATATCCAGATTTAGCGAGCATACAAGAAGCATTTCCAACGGTTAGTGAGGATAAATTAGGGCATGATCTTGCGTATTCAGCTATGCTAACGAAATTACCAAGTGGTTTACTCGGTTTGGTTTTAGCTTCCTTAGCTGCTGCTTATATGAGTACCATAAGTACTCACCTGAACTGGGGTGCTTCTTATGTGGTCAATGATTTCTACAAGCAACAAATAAAATCGGATGCCACCGAAAAACATTTGGTAAACATTGGTAGAATAACAACTGTAATTTTAATGATTGTTAGTTCATTAATTGCTTTATCTCTAACAAACGCTTTGCAACTTTTTGAAATAATTTTAATGTTTGGTGCAGGTACTGGACTAATTTTTATTCTCAGATGGTTTTGGTGGCGTATCAATGCATGGACAGAGATTTCAGCGATGATTGCATCGGGGGTTATTTCTATTTTATTAACATTTACAACCCTAGGAAATGCACTTTTTGAGGCAGGAGGAGTATTTCCAGGCTATTTAAAATTTCCTTTTGTTGTTGTCTTCTCTTCTATTACATGGCTGATTGTTACGTATTTAACATCTCCAGAAAAAGATAAGGTATTATTTGCTTTTTATTTGAAAACACAGCCTGGTGGTCCAGGATGGGATAGGGTAGTAGAAAAAGCTGAGAAAGCAAAAATTTCTATCCATCAAACTAAAGAAAAATGGAGTGTGCCAAACGGCGTATTAGCAATGATTTTAGGATGTATTTTAATTTATTCAACAATGTTTGCTATTGGTAATTATATTTATGGGGAATACTTTATTGCTGGAGTTTTAACTTTTGTAGTGGTAATTTTCTCTTTTTTATTAATAAAAACTTGGAAAAAAATTAGAGGTTCAGTTTTGTAATTTTTATCAAGATAAATGAATGTTTTTAATCATTTCTAAATATTGTATTTTTACAACTATTCAAATATATTTCACATGAGAAAACTAATTTTAGCATTATTATTTTTGAGTTTTTCTACTCAAGGATTTGCTCAATTTTTTAAGGATAATAAAAACATTACTAGATACGATGGGTATTTTACATTCTATTATGATAATAGTAATGATAAAATATTCCTAGAAATCGAAAAACTTGAAAAAGAATTTTTATATGTAAATGCGCTTTCAGAAGGTGTAGGATCAAATGATATTGGTTTAGATAGAGGGCAATTAGGAAATACTAGAGTAGTTAAATTTATTAAAGCTGGAAATAAATTACTTTTAATTCAACCAAATCAATATTACAGAGCTATTACGGATAATATTGAAGAAAAAAAATCTGTTGAACAAGCTTTTGCTAAATCTATACTCAAAGGTTTTGTAATTAAAGAAACTAAAAATGGAAAGTATTTGGTAGATGCAACCTCTTTCTTTATAAGAGATGCACATGGAGTCATGGGGCGTTTATCAGCAAAAAAGCAAGGTAAATATACCCTTGATAAATCTAGAAGCGCTATAAATTTAGAGAGAACAAAAGCATTTCCTAAAAATGTTGAATTTGATGTAATGATTACTTTTAAAGGAGCACCAAAGGGTTATGATATAAGAAGTGTGGTGCCAACATCATCTTCAATTACTGTTAATCAACATCATTCTTTTATTGAGTTGCCAGATAATAAGTATACACCAAGAAAGTTTGACCCCAGATCGGGCTCAAATGCTATGTCTTATTTAGATTATGCAACACCAGTAAATGAGTCGATTAAAAAAAGATTTATTTATCGCCACAGATTAGAAAAGAAAAATCCAAATGCTGCTAAAAGCGAGGCGGTAGAACCTATTATTTATTATTTAGACAGAGGAACACCAGAACCAGTGCGATCTGCGCTTTTAGATGGTGCTAGATGGTGGAATCAAGCTTTTGAATCAATTGGATTTACAAATGCTTTTCAAGTAAAAATGTTACCTGAAGATGCCGATCTTTTAGATGTTAGATACAATGTGATTCAATGGGTGCATAGGTCCACAAGAGGGTGGAGTTATGGAAGCTCTGTTTCTGACCCAAGAACAGGAGAAATCATAAAAGGGCATGTAAGCCTTGGTTCTTTGCGCATACGTCAAGATTTTTTAATAGCTCAAGCACTTCAGGCTCCGTATGCTAATGACGATACAAGCGATCAGTTTGCACTAGAAATGGCCTTGGCAAGAATTAGACAATTGTCTGCTCATGAAGTAGGACATACCATTGGTCTTGCTCATAATTTTGCAGCAAGTACAAAAGGAAGGTCTTCTGTAATGGATTATCCTCACCCTACATTGTCAATTAAAGATGGAAAAGTAGATTTTACAGATGCCTACGATACAAAGATTGGAGACTGGGATAAAGTATCAATTGCTTATTCATATGGTGAATATTTAGAGGATGAAGATGCTAGTTTAAATAAATTATTAGATGAAGCCTTTAAAAAAGGTGCTCGTTTTATTACAGATCAAGATGCAAGACCTTTAGGAAGTGCTCATGCTTATGCTCATTTATGGGATAACGGATTTAATGTATCTGAAGAACTAGAAAATTTATTATCCATAAGAAGAAATTCAATAGCAAATTTTTCAAAAGATAATATTAAATCTAATCAACCGTATTCAGTCTTAGAGGATGTTTTTGTTCCCTTGTACTTTTTACATAGATATCAAACTGAGGGAGTTACCAAAGTGATAGGTGGTTTAGATTATACATACGCCATAAAAGACGATGGCAATACAATTGTAAAAAGAATACCTGGTAAATTAGAACGAAAAGCTTTAGTATCTGTTATTAAGACTTTGAGTATTGAAGAACTTGCTATACCTAAACAACTATTAAATTTATTTCCTCCTAGAGCATTTAATTATGGAAGAACTAGAGAATCTTTTAAAAGTAAAACAGGTGTTGCCTTTGATCCATTTGGTGCAGTTGAAACTGCATCTGCAATGACTTTAGGGTTATTATTACATCCTGAAAGGGTAACAAGACTAGTTCAGCATAAAAGTCTAGATAGTAGTCAGCTAGGATTAGTTGAAGTGTTAGACGATCTTATTGCAAATTCATTTCAAAAATCATATAAAGACTCTTACTACCAAGAATTACAAAATATTGTGAATTACCAAGTATTGAATCATTTGTTTCATTTGTCATCAAATAAAGACATGTACTGGCAGGTAAATGCAATTGTAAATGATAAAATTGATAAAATCAACTCACTACTAAACAATTCAAAAACACCAGGTATTCAAAAAATATATCATAAAGACATGATTAAAATGATCTCAAATTTTAAGAAGAATCCTACTAAATTTAAAAAACCAATAACTCCAAAAATTCCAGATGGTTCTCCCATTGGAAACAATTAACAAATGAAGATAGATTTAATAAGCGATACAGTTACAAGACCAACTAAAGGTATGTTGGAAGCAATGATGCGTGCGGAAGTTGGCGATGATGTTTTTAATAGTGATCCTTCAGTAAATTTATTACAAGAAAAAGCAGCCAAAATGTTTGGTATGGAGGCAGCTTTATTTTTTCCTTCCGGAACAATGGCAAATCAGACTGCCATTAAATTACATACACAACCTGGAGATAAATTATTTTGCGATAAATGGGCACATGTCTACAATTATGAAGGTGGTGGTGCAGCATTTAATTCTGGGGTTTCTTGTAAGTTAATAGACGGACATCGAGGAATGTTTACGGCTGAGCAATTAGAAATTGCAGCAGCAGGAAGAGCAGATATCCATGTACCATATTCAAGATTAGTTTGTATTGAAAATACAACGAATAAAGGAGGTGGTGCTTGTTGGGATTTTGAAGAATTAAAAAAAATCAAACAAGTATGTTTAGATAATGATTTAGATTATCATTTGGATGGTGCTAGATTATTTAATGCTTTGGTTGCTAAAAACGAATCTCCAAAGCAATATGGAGAATTGTTTGATACCATTTCAATTTGTTTGTCTAAAGGATTAGGAGCGCCTGTTGGTTCAATCTTATTAGGAACTAAAGAACATATTGCAAAAGCATTTAGAATTAGAAAATTGTTTGGAGGCGCAATGCGTCAAGTTGGGTTTTTGGCAGCAGCAGCTATTTATGCTTTTGATAATCATATAGAGCGTTTGGCTGATGACCACAAAAAAGCAAAAGATATTGAACTGGTTTTAAATTCTTTATCCTATGTAAAAAAAGTAGAACCTGTTGAAACTAATATTATTATTTTTTATGTTGAGGATTATTTAAATGCTAATGATTTTATTTCCAGTATGGCTAAAAAAAATATTTTGTTAACCCCGATGGGCGATGGTAAAATTAGAATAGTTACGCATTTAGATTTTTCTGAACAAATGTTAGAAAAATTAGTGTACGAATTGAAATTTTTTAAAGAATAAAAAAGCCACTGATTTACAGAGTTTTTTTAACTAATTTCATTCAATTTTGTTAATTCCTTATAATTTTTATTTAATTTTTTTAACAGAATTCCATAGAGAAGGTAGTAAAAAAGCCACAATATTAGTATCATAATGGCTATAACTACTATTTGAGCTATTATAAAAACAGACATCATGTGTTCTTTATTAAAGCTTTCATTGTCAATACCTGAAAGAATATTAATTCCGTCAGGTGTGTTAAAAATTAAAATGTTTAAAATAATTGAAAAAACTACTGCGTATATCAGATTATAATACACATACCATTTTACTGTTTTTCTAACCAATAAGATATTTTTCATCAATGTTTTTGTGTCATCTCCAGTAGATATTAATGAGAAATTTCTGTAGAAAAGTATTAAAAATAACACTACAAGTACATAATGGAAATAGTTGAAATTATCTATAAAGTTAATTAGATTTAATTTTTCATAAGGTTCTAGAGCCCCATTTTTAGTGCCTAAATAATTTATGGCAAACCAAAAAACGAATTCAAGTAGTCCAATTATAAAAATCCACTTTACTAGAGAGTTAGATTTTGATTGAGTCATTTTATAAATTTCTAAAGCAGAAATTTTATTTTTTTCTTCAGGCTGGTTCTTCCAGACTTTCTTATAATTAGCTAAATCCATATATTTAATTTTTTATGGGTTTAATATTTTTTTAAGTTTCTGTTTCGTTCTATTCATTTTCACTCTGGCGTTTACCTCTGTAATACCCAAAGTCTTGGCAATTTCTTTATAGGGTTTATCCTCCAAGTATAAAAACATTAAAGCTTTCTCAATATCATTTAAACCTCTAATTCCAAGATATAAGGCCTTTAGTTGTTTGTCTTTTGTATCGTCATAATCAACAGATTTTATCTTAAAGCTGACATCACTAAAATCTTGAGTTTTTATTTTTCTTTTTGATTTTCTAAATAATGAAATGGCAGTATTCAAAGCTACTCTATACATCCATGTACTAAATTTAGCTTCTCCTCTAAATTTAGAATAGTTTTTCCATACTTGAATAGTAATTTCTTGAAACAAATCATTGTGTTCATCTTGATTTGTAGTATATATCCTACAAATTTTATGAACAATATTTTGATTTTTTTCAAAATCATTCAAGAAATTTTTTTCTAATTGGTTTTGCACTATTAATTTTAGTTTTTTTATAAGTCTCTAATAATACCAAAAAGTTACAATTATTTTATTTTTTAAAATTAAATATTACCTTTAAACCTTAAAATTATTTAAAAAAAACTTTTTTGGATAACATAAAAAAGAACTTTAGTATTCGAGATTTAGAAAATATTTCAGGAATCAAGGCTCATACTATTCGTATTTGGGAGAAGCGTTATAACTTATTGTCTCCAGAAAGATCTAAAACAAACATCAGGTATTATTCACATCAAAATTTACAGAAACTTTTAAATATTGTATTGCTAAATAATAACAATTATAAGATTTCTAAAATTTCTGAGATGAATGATGAGCTTATAAACATCACTGCTAGAGATTTGGCACTCAATACAACAATAAATGATGACGCTATAAATTCTTTAAAATTATCAATGTTTAAATTTGATAAAGTATCATTTAATACTACTTATAATAAGTTGCTAGACAAAAAAAATTTCAGAGAAATATTTAATGAAGTTTTTATCCCCTTTTTGGAACATCTAGGTTTGTTGTGGCAAACTGAGACAATACTTCCAGTTCATGAACATTTTATATCCAATTTGATTACTCAAAAAATTCAAATTAATACTGATGAACTCAAATACACTAAAATTTCGAGTGACAATGTATTTATATTGTTTCTTCCTGCGAACGAAATTCATGAGTTAGGCTTATTGTATTTAAACTATGAACTTGTTCTTCGTGGACATAGAACAATATATTTGGGTCAAAACCTGCCTCTAAATAATCTAAATATATTTTTTGACATTCATGATAAAATTACTTTTGTTGCTTCCATGACTGTAAGACCTTATGATGATGATATTGTTGAATATTTCGATACATTGGATAGTATTATTAGTACTACGTCACATACTTTAATAGCTATCGGTAAAAAAGTAATGCAGTTCAGCTCTAATAATTTTAAATCTCAGATTTCTCTTTACCCTTCAATTTCTGAATTGTTAAAAGAAATATAATTTTCTAAGCATATTATTGTTTTGTTTGACTTATAATTAATCGTGTAAGACAAATAGTTATATTTGTTATAAATATAATTAATGAGTAAAAATATACAAATAATTGGCTCTGGATTTTCTTCTTTATCTGCTGCTTGCTATTTAGCAAAGGCTGGTCACCAAGTTTCTATTTATGAAAAAAACAGTACTGTAGGTGGGCGAGCTAGACAATTAAATAAAAACGGATTTACTTTTGATATTGGTCCGTCCTGGTATTGGATGCCAGATATATTTGATCGGTTTTTCTCAGACTTTGGTAAAAAGACATCAGATTATTATCAAATTGATAAACTTGATCCTGCCTATAAAATATTTTTTGATGACGATATTATTACTGTTGGTGACTGCATGGATAAAATATGTAATGAGTTTGAACGTATTGAAAAAGGTAGTGGTAATAAATTAAAAAAATTTATTGATAAGGCTCAAGATAATTATGAAATTGCAGTTAACAAAATCTTATATAATGCTCCAGGAATCTCTCCATTGGAACTTGTTACAAAAGATACTGTCTTGCGTTTAGATCAATTTTTTAAAAATATAAGTCAAGAAGTCAGAAAAAATTTCAGTAATCCAAAGTTAATCTCAACACTAGAGTTCCCATCCTTGTTTTTGGGAGCTAAACCTAGTAAGACCCCTTCATTTTTTAGCTTTATGAATTTTGCTGATTTCGGTTTAGGAACATGGCATCCTAAAGGGGGAATGTACCAAGTTATTAAAGGTATGGAATCCTTGGCTATCGAGTTAGGAGTATCGATAAACCTAAATCATCCAGTTGAAAAAATTGTTGTTGAAAATAATTCAGTAACTGGTTTGATATCAAATACCATTTTTATTGAGTCAGATATTGTATTAAGTGGAGCAGATTACCATCATTCTGAGACGCTATTAGATCCTGAATTTAGACAATATACCGAAGCATATTGGGATAAGAAAACTTTTGCTCCTTCCTCCTTATTGTTTTACATCGGAATAGATAAAAAACTAGAAAACATAGAACACCATAATTTATTTTTCGATGCTGATTTTGAAAAACATGCTATAGAAATTTATGACGATCCCAAATGGCCTACTTACCCCTTATTCTATGTAAACGTACCTTCAAAAACTGATTCCTCCATGGCCCCAGAAGGTTGTGATGCAGTATTCATATTAATGCCAATTGCGACTAACATTGAGGACACTCCTGAACTAAGAAATACTTATCTTAAAAAAATCATTGAAAGATTTGAACAAAAAACACAACAATCAATTCAAAATAATATTATATTTAAAGAATCATTTTGTGTAGATGATTTTAAGTCAGAATACAACTCTTACAAAGGAAATGCCTACGGTATGGCAATGACCTTATTACAGACTGCATTCTTAAGACCTAAACTAAAAAGTAATAAAGTTAAAAATTTATATTTCACTGGACAATTAACTGTTCCTGGGCCTGGAGTTCCTCCCTCACTTATATCTGGGAAAATTACAGCTGAGTTAATTCAAAAAATAAAAGTATAATGAAAGAATTATTTGATGAAGTAAGTTTTGATACTAGTAAATTAGTAACAAAAAAATACAGTACATCCTTTTCGTTGGCTGTAAAAATGTTATCTACTTCTATAAGATCATCAATTTATAATATTTATGGTTTTGTTCGTTTTGCAGACGAAATTGTAGATACTTTTCATGATTATAAAAAAGAAGAATTATTAGATGACTTTGAAAACGAATACTATAAAGCTATTGAAAACGGTATTAGCTTAAATCCTATTTTAAATTCTTTTCAAGCTACAGTAAAAAGATATAACATCACTGACGATCTTGTTAAGGCTTTTCTTAAAAGTATGCGTGCAGATTTATCTAAAACAGAATACCAAACTCAAGAAGAGTATAACGAGTACATTTATGGTTCTGCTGATGTTGTTGGTCTTATGTGCCTAAAGGTTTTTGTTGATGGTGACGATAAAAAATACAATGAACTAAAAGATGCTGCTATGCGATTAGGTTCAGCATTTCAAAAAGTTAACTTTTTAAGGGATTTAAAAGATGATTTTGAATTACTTAACCGTTCTTATTTTCCAAATGTAGATTTAACATCCTTAGATACAGTTTCTAAACAACTTATTATACAAGAGATCGAGGAGGATTTTGATTATGCTTTTAATCATGGTATCCTTAAATTACCAGTTGAAGCTAAGTTTGGAGTTTATATGGCTTACAGATATTATAGAAGATTATTAAAAAAGTTAAGCAGTGTTCCTTCCTCAGAAATTATAGAAACAAGGGTTAGAATTTCCGATCCAATGAAAATTAATTTATTGGCAAGAAGCTATGTGAAGTATAAATTAAATATGATTTAATGATACTGTTAGCTTTAACATCTTTAGTAACTTTTTTAGTTATGGAGGGCATAACTTGGTGTACTCACAAATTTGTGATGCATGGTTTTTTATGGTATTTACATGAAGATCATCATCAACCAAAGTATAAAAATTTATTTGAAAAAAATGATCTATTTTTTATCATTTTTGCTTTGCCTAGCTCATTGTCAATTTATTTCGGATTGGAACAAAAATTGTATTATGTTGCAGCTATAGGTTTTGGTATTATGTTTTATGGTGCAGCCTATTTCTTGGTTCATGATGTATTAATCCATCAAAGATTTAAATGGTTTAAACATACAAAAAACTGGTATTTATTAGGTCTAAGAAAAGCTCATAAAATTCATCACAAGAAGTTAATGAAATATGATGGTGAATGCTTTGGAATGTTGTATGTACCTCTCAAGTATTTTAGAAAACCCAAAATAAATTAGGCTTGAGTAAAAAAAAACCTAAAAATGTAATTGTTATTGGTGCTGGAATAGCTGGTTTATCTGTAGCAATTCGTCTCCAAAATGCAGGTTTTAAAGTTGAAGTTTTTGAATCCAATAATTATCCAGGTGGTAAGTTAACAGATTTTTCAAAAAAAGGGTATCGTTTTGATATGGGGCCTTCATTATTCACAATGCCTCAATTTATTGAAGAACTTTTTTCTATTTCAAAAAAAAATATTAAAGATTATTTTTCCTACAAGAAAAAAGAAACAGCGTGTCATTATTTTTTTAAGGATGGGACTACTTTTGAAGCAAAGTCAGATGTTCAAAAGTTTGCTAAAACTGCAGCAAAAACTTTTAATGTAGACGAGAATCAATTACTTCACTATTTTGGTAGAAGTAAAAAAAAATACGAATTAACATCCACATTATTTTTAGAAAAATCTTTACATAAATTTTCCACATATTTTACAAAAGATACGATAAAAGCTATTTTCAACATTAATAGTTTAGATATTAACTCAACGCTACATGATTACAATACCAAAAGTTTTAAAGATCCAAGGTTAGTTCAGTTATTTGACAGATTTGCCACTTATAATGGGTCTTCACCTTATCAAACTCCAGGTATAATGTCTATTATTCCTCATTTAGAGCAACACTACGGTACTTTTTTTCCAACAGGAGGAATGCATTCAATTACTCAAAGTATTTATCAGCTAGCACTAGATTTAGGGGTTAAATTTCACTTTAATTCTAAAGTTGATAAAATTCATATTTCAAATAGAAAAGCTATTGGTATCTCTTCAAATGATAAAGATTTTTTTTCAGATATTGTAATATCTAATAGTGATGTTGTTCCAACATATAGAACTTTATTAAAAGATCAAAAATCACCTGAAAAAACGTTAAGACAACCGAGATCGAGTTCTGCTTTAATATTCTATTGGGGAATTAGAAAAGAATTTCCCTCATTAGATTTACACAACATATTTTTTTCTGAGGATTATAATCAAGAATTTAAATATATTTTTAAGAAACAACAGGTATATAATGATCCTACCGTATATGTAAATATTACTTCAAAAGAAAATAAATCTGATGCGCCTAAAGGTTGTGAAAATTGGTTTGTGATGGTAAATGTTCCAAGTAATACAGGCCAAGACTGGGACAGCATCATAAATAATGTTAGGTCAAATATTCTCGAAAAATTATCTTTTTCCTTATCTGTAAACTTAGAAGATCTTATTGAATTTGAAACTGTTTTAGACCCAAGGTTAATAGAATCTAAGACCAATTCTTATCAAGGTGCATTGTATGGTGCTTCTAGTAATAATAAGTTTGCAGCTTTTTTAAGACATCCTAATTTTAGTCAACAAATTTCAAATCTCTATTTTTGTGGTGGAAGTGTTCATCCAGGAGGAGGTATTCCATTGTGTTTATTATCTGGTAAAATTGTTTCAGATTTAATTTTAAAAAATATATGATTTCAAAATATAAAATTGCAATATCCATTTTTATCATTTGGCTTTTTAATATTTCTGGAATCTTAGGGATTTTATCTTCTAATTCTGAATGGTTTTTAAAATTAACACCAATAAACCTCTCGATGTATGTTATTCTTATCATTTGGAATGTTAAAGATTTATCTAAGAAATTTTTTCTTGCTTTTTTTATTCCATTTTTTATTGGCTTTACAACAGAATATTTAGGGGTCAATTATGGTTTAATTTTTGGTTCTTACTCTTATGGAGATAATTTAGGTTTAAAATTAGGCGGAGTTCCGTTCATGATTTGTGTAAATTGGGCTGTATTAACTATAATTACTGCTGATTTAAGTTCAATATTTCATAAAAATATAGTTGTTCAATCTTTACTTGGTGGTTTTATAATGATGCTATTAGATATTATGATAGAGGTATCAGCACCAAGGTTTGATTTCTGGGAGTTTGAAAATAGTATTATTCCTATAAAAAACTATATAGCTTGGTTTATTATTGGTAGCATAGCGCATTATTTATACCGACTAATTAATATAAAAACAGATAAGAAATTATCTATTCATATATTTGTAGCCATCACTATTTTCTTTTTCACTTTTTTAATTTTTTAATGCAAAATCACGACTACATTATAACTGGATCAGGAGCTTCAGGGCTTATGCTTGCCTATAGAATGGCTAAAGATTCTTTTTTTGATACTGCATCAATATTAATAATTGACAAAGAGAAAAAAACTTCCAATGATAGAACATGGTGTTTTTGGGAGAATGATAAAGGTGAATGGGATGATTTAGTGCATAAGTCATGGAATAAAATTTTATTTGATAGCCATTCTTATAAAAAGTCTATACCACTTCAATCTTACACTTATAAAATGATTAGAAGTGCAAAATTTTATGAAAAATTGTGGAATTTCATTGACTCTAAAAATAACATTAGCTTTATTAAAGCTAATGTTACTAGTATTTCAGACACCCCAGAGGGTGCCTTTGTGGAAACCTCAACAGGTCAATATCGTGCAGTAAAGTTACTGAATAGTATAGATTTAGATCAAAAGTATACACGTCAAGAAGAATATCCTGTTCTTTTACAGCACTTTACAGGATGGTTTATAGAAACCAAAAAAAACGTCTTTGATGACTCAGTTGCTACTTTTATGGACTTTACTGTTGATCAAAAAATGAATACTAGATTTATGTATGTTTTACCGGTTTCTGCAAACAAAGCACTATTTGAGTATACGTTATTCTCTAAAGATATTTTAACAAAAGAAGAATATGAGCGTGAGTTACAAAAATACTTGGAACTTAACTCCATTTCAGAGTATACCATTATTGAAAAAGAAAAAGGGATTATTCCTATGACTTCTTTTAAGTTTTGGCAAGATAACTCTAAAAATATATTGAATATTGGTACCGTTGGAGGCTGGACAAAAGCTAGTACAGGATATACTTTTAAGAATACTTCTAAAAAAACTATTCAACTAATTGCGTTTCTTAAAACAGAAAACGATTTTACAAATTTTAGAAAGAAAACTAGATTCTGGTTTTATGACTTATTAATGTTAGATGTACTAGCGAACCATAACCATCTGGGCTCCAATTTATTTTCTAAATTATTTCAAAGAAGTTCACTAAAAAATGTTTTTAGATTTCTTGACGAAGAGACTAGTTTTATTGAAGATTTAAGAATTATGTTATCAATGCCACCTTTGAGGTTTATTATAGCTTTATTTAGAAGAGTAGTAAACTATTAAAACTACCTACAACTCATCTTAAAAAAAGACAGCTCAGTATTTTATTCTTTAGTTAGTGATCGAATAGTAGACTTAGATTGGTGCTAAAGTCCTATTCTGATTCAGAAATTATAGTTAGTAGAGAAAGAGTCAAGGAATTTAAAAACGGGATTAACAGATATTAGTATTTAATTTCTAATAATTTGATTCTTTTTATATATTTACAGAGATATTTAAGCTTTTCAAATACGATGTAATAGCTTTGGTCGTTCTATTAATGATTATTTAAAAACTTATAATGAAAAAACACAGTCTCCTCTTTCTTTTTTTAGCGCTATTATCATTAATTATTAGCTGTTCAGATAGCCAAAGATTTGCCATTGAAAAAGGAAAAGTAGGACATCTTACTACTAAAACAACCATAAAAGAACTTTCTGAGATTTTTAAAAACGATTCTATAGTTTCTAATCTCAGTGAGGGAGCCCTTGGAGACAATTATTTTCAAGATGACGATGAATATTTAATTTATAATAAGGATGGGAAACATTTGTTAACTATAGTACCTAAAGAACAGTTAGATTCTACCTCAACAATCAAAAGCATTCAAATTTTTGACGATAGATTTAAAACAACTACTGGCTTAAATATTAGAACATCTTTTTCAGACATAAGAGCTAACAATACAATTGATAAAATAGAATCATCTTTTTACTCTGCCACTTTATTTATTGATGAATTAAATGCAACTATAGCTATAGATAAAGAAGAATTGGGATTGAAAACTTTCAGTATTCAAAAGGTTACCGTAGAACAAATTCCTGATTTAGCTAAAATTAAATCATTTATTGTTTGGTTCTATTAAAATGACTAATAAATATACCATTCAAAATTCTCCATTTATTGTACCAACAAATGATGGAAAACTTATCGAGGAACATTTTGGTAATTTAACTGACAAAAACTCTAAGATAAGTATTGCTCATATGATTGCTCCTCCTGGATGGAGTGAACCTTTTCAAAGACCAGATTTTGAGGAATTCACTTATATTATTAAAGGAAAAAAACAATTTATTATAGATGATGAAACAATCATTTTAGAAGCTGGGCAATCTATAAAAATTGAAAAAAATATAAGAGTTCAATACTCAAACCCTTTTAAAGAAGAATGTGAATATATTGCTATATGTCTTCCTTCATTTTCTATTGATCTAGTAAATAGAGAAGAGTAGGTTTATTCTTTTTTTCTAGTTAAATAAAAAGGAAAATAAATTAGCAAGAAAAAAGGAATTACAATTAATTCTACTACAAAAATATATTGAGGCCACTCTCCAAATACATCTAATAGGGTAGTGGCATCGGGTTTTTTATTGGTATAGAAGTAATTTGAGTCTAAAATATAATTT
>Ga0209119_1000224_pt1 | contig 57244 bp, 56 predicted proteins | sample COG_03_FD_184747 | JGI IMG/M metagenome (GOLD analysis project Ga0209119, IMG submission 184747) | Pelagic Microbial community sample from North Sea - COGITO 998_met_03 (SPAdes) (version 2) | ecosystem: Environmental > Aquatic > Marine > Neritic zone/Coastal water | place: Helgoland, sampling...
TTATTGAGATTAACAATAAAGCATTAAGAAAATGCTGCCCTTTAAAAGTAATTGGTGAACCTGACATTATTCCTTGAAGTTTTAAAAAAGCAATTATTGAACCTGAAAATGTTATGGCACCAACTGCGGCTCCAATTGACATTTCAATTAAGCTTGCAAGTTTAATAGCACCTACTGATCCTAGATTAAATGCCTCCGGATTTAAGAAAGCTGAAATTGCAACAAAAACTGCTGATAGTCCAACTAAACTATGAAATCCTGCAACTAATTCTGGCATAGCTGTCATTGGTATTTTGTAAGCTATGAATGCCCCTATAAGTCCTCCAACCAGTAAAAAAATTAATACATAAATTAGTCCGCTTGAGAAATTTCCAATAGATAAAAAAGTAACAGCGATAGCTATCACCATTCCCAAGATTCCAAAAAAATTACCTTGTCTTGATGTTTCTGGTGATGAAAGACCTCTTAATGCTAAGATAAACAAAACTCCTGAAACTAAATAAAATATTGCTGATAAATTTGCTGACATAATTATTTATCTTTCTTCTTTTTTTTATACATTTGAAGCATCCTTTGGGTCACTAAAAATCCTCCAAATATATTAATCGCAGCAAGAGATATTGCTAAAAAACCAAGAATGTTTGAGATTGTAAAAACATTGTTCGCATTTCCAGCCAAACCTGCAATTATTGCGCCAACAATAATGACTGATGATATCGCATTAGTAACTGACATTAATGGTGTGTGTAAAGATGGGGTTACACTCCAAACCACATAATAACCAATAAAGATTGATAATATAAATATACTTAATCTAAATATAAAAGGGTCTATTTCCATAAATTTATTTAATTAAAGTTTTGTTAATTATTTCATCTTCTAGGTTAATATTAATTTTTTTATTTTCTTTATCATATAAATTAGCCACAAAATTAAATACATTTTTTGAATATAAGTTTGAAGACGAAACAGGAAGCTTATTTAGAATATTTGTTTCTCCCATAATCTTTACCCCATTTTTAACTACAGTTTTATCAACTTCAGTAAATTCTGCATTTCCACCCTGAACTGCTGCTAGATCATAAATAACTGAACCAGGCTGCATATTATCAATCATTGAGCCTTTAATAATTAATGGAGCTTTTTTGCCTGGAATTAAAGCAGTACATATTGCAATATCAATTTTCTTTAAAGTTTCAGCTAAAAGATCTTCTTGTTTTTTTTTAAATTCTTCAGACACTTCTTTTGCATAACCACCTTCTGTCTCAAGATTTTCAGACCCCTCAACAGTTAAAAATTTTCCGCCTAAACTTTCAACTTGTTCTTTCGATGCCATTCTAACATCTGTTGCAAAAACTATTGCACCCATTCTTTTAGCAGTTGCAATAGCTTGAAGACCGGCCACACCCGCACCAACCACCAATACTTTTGCTGCTGGAATAGTACCAGCTGCTGTCATCATCATGGGTATTGCTTTTTCAAAATTTGCAAACGACTCTATTACTGCTTTATAACCAGCAAGGTTAGCTTGAGAAGAAAGTATATCCATTGATTGGGCTCTAGTAATTCTTGGTAACATTTCTAAAGAAAAAACATTAATATTTTTTTTTGACAAATTCTCTACTTTTTCTTTATTAGCATAAGGATTGAATACTCCAATGAGCGTTTGGTTTTCTTTTAAATTCGAAAGATTTTCATCCGATAATAAGCCTAACTGAATAACAATATTAGCTTTACCTAACATTTCAGTTTCATTAGAAGAAATTTCAACACCTAACTCTTTGTAGTCACTATCCTTAAAACCTATATGCTCACCATATTTTTCAACTAAAGTAATTTCAAATCCAAGAGCTATATATTTTTTTGCAATTTCAGGAGTGATTGCAATTCTTTTCTCAATATTTTGATTTTCTAAAATTGAAATTATTCTCATAAGAGAACTCTATAGCAAGAATATTGCCATTAAAACTAAAACACTTATAACAGCGACAGTTCCCCACAACACAAATTTAGTGAAATTATTCCAGGTATTCTTATGGTCTTGATTATCCATAAAAACTACTTCTGTCTTGCTTTAAACTTTGGATTTGTTTTGTTAATTATGTAAACTCTTCCTCTTCTTCTAACTAATTTAGAATTAAGGTCTCTTTTTTTAAGTGATTTTAATGAGCTTTTAATTTTCATAATATTTTTTATAGCCGGCAATGTCCTACTCTTCCGTGTCTTAAGACAAAGTACCATTGGCGCTGAAGGGCTTGACTTCCGAGTTCGGAATGGGATCGGGTATTACCCCTTCGCAATAATCACCGGCGGTAGTGTTATACATAATTAAGAAAGATTGTAAACAATGAAATAGTTTATTTTTTAAGGTTTTTTTTGAAGTTTTGTATATAGTTTTTAAGCTCTATTCTTCCAAAAATTTTGTAAACTTTATTCGAGAGGTTCATGTTTGTTAAAGCAGATGCGTATCTCTCTCCATCTCTTGCAGGTAAAATCTTAATCTTTGAGCCAAATAATTTAGCGACTTCTAAAATCGTATAATTTTTCTTACTTGAAATACTGTAATGACGACATTTATTTTTTTTCCAAGCATCAAAGCAGACCTTAACTGTGTCCTGAATATGGGTAAATCTTCTGGATTGTGTTCCAGGTTTTACAACAGTTAAAGGTTTTTTATTTTTATATGCTTCTTCAAATATCCCTATGACAGTTGCCATTTTACCTTTTGATATTTGACTGGGTCCGTAAACGTTATAAAAATATATTATTTCATATTTCATTTTAAACCATTTTTTTAAATTTTCTAATAATTCTAAATTAATTGATTTTGTAAATGCATAAGGTGATAAATCCTTATCTCTTCCCTTGTTGCCTAGACTAGCTGATGTAGCAGAATATATTAATTTAATCTTATTATTTAAACAAAAATTAAAAATAGCATGAGAGCCTACAGTATTAGAATTTATGCACTCACCCATATTTAAAAAGCTTTGATATATTCTGGAAAATTCACCAAAATGAAAAATTACATTAATTTTTTTTTTTTTTGAATTAAGTATTGTTGAAATATCTTTGGTATTACCTTTTATATAATTTATTTTTTTATCTTTAATATGGTTTCTTTTTGAACCTGAGGAATAGTTATCTATACTTATAATTTTATACTTTGAGTTTTTTAATAAAAAGGAGATGAGGTTTGTACCAACAAAGCCTGCTCCTCCAGTAACAACTATAATATTTTTCATATATTTTATTTTTTATCTAAATATGATTTATACGTTTTTAAAATTTGTGTTTTCAAATTATGATTTGGTTTCCACCCATATTTTTTAGCTAGAGAAATATCGAGAACTTTTCGAGGTGTTCCATTCGGTTTTGATAAGTCATATTTAATGCTAATTTTTTTATTTGGGGCAATGGTATTCAAAAATAATTTTGTAAAATCTTTTATAGAAGAATCTTTTCCACTGCCAATATTAATCATAGGGTGCTTTATTTTCTTATCCATAAAATAAACACACGCTCTAGCCAATTCATCCACATAAAGTATTTCTCTTTTGACTTTTCCATTACCCCACACAACTATATAATTTTTATTTTTTATTTTAGCTTCATGAATTTTTTTAATTAAAGATGGTACAAAATGTGAATTTAATGAATGGTAATTATCATTAGGTCCAAATGTATTTGTTGGCATCAAACATTTGTAGTTTGTTTTATATTGTTCATTATAACTTTGGCACATTTTTATTCCTGCTATTTTAGCAATTGCATAAGCATCATTAGTTTCTTCTAATTTGCCGCTTAATAAATACTCTTCTTTAATTGGCTGTTTGCATTCCTTTGGATAAATACAACTTGAACCTAAGAAAAGTAGGTTTTTTATCTTGCACAGGTAAGCCGAATGAATTAAATTTGACTGGATCATCAAATTTTCATATATGAATTCTGCTTTATATTTGTTATTTGAATAAATACCCCCTACTTTAGCCGCTGCTATAATAATAAAATCTGGTTTTTCTTTTCTTAAAAATTTTAAAACTTTTTGCTGGTTGGTTAATTCTAGTTTGTTTCTTGTAGCTGTAATGATTTTATTGAATTTTTTTTTTTTTAATTCTCTGATAATCGCACTTCCAACCAAACCATTATGTCCAGCAACAAAAATCTTAGAATTATGATTCATGTTTTTCTAAAATCTTTAATTCAGAGTTGACCATATCTCTAACTAATTCTTGAATGCTCGTTTTTGCTGTCCAATTTAATTCTTTTTTTGCTTTTTTAGAATTTCCAAGCAGGGTGTCGACTTCTAATGGCCTGTAATATTCTTCATCACAAGCAACTATACATTTACCATCTAATGTATAGCATTTTGAACTTATTCCCTTACCTTTCCATATGAATTTAATTTTAAGCTCTTTTAAAACTAAATTTACAAATTGTTTTACAGAAAATTGTTTTCCAGTTGCTATAATATAATCATCTGGAGTTTTTTTTTGTAACATTTTCCACATTGCCACAACATAGTCTCTAGCATGACCCCAATCACGTTTCGCTTCTAAATTTCCTAAGTATAGTCTATCCTGCAAATTATTTTTTATCTTACAAAGAGCAATTACAATTTTTCTAGTAACAAATGTTTCGCCTCTTCTTGGGCTTTCATGATTGAATAAAATTCCGTTGCATGCAAAAATATTATATGCTTCTCTATAATTTATCGTTATCCAATGAGCATAAACTTTAGCCACACCATAAGGGCTTCTTGGATAAAATGGTGTACTTTCACTTTGTGGAATTTCTTGAACTTTTCCAAACATTTCAGATGTACCAGCTTGATAAAATTTGGTTATCTTTTCAAAACCATGAAATTTAATTGCCTCTAAAATTCTTAGAGCACCTATAGCATCTGCATTTGCAGTATATTCAGGAACTTCAAAAGATACTGCCACATGAGATTGAGCAGCTAAATTATATACTTCATTTGGTCTAATTTTTTTAATTAATGTTGATACAGATATTGCATCCGTAACATCACCATAATGTAAGAAAAAATTTCTTTTATTATCAAATGGATCCTGATAAATATGATCTATTCTTCCAGTATTGAATGATGAAGATCTTCTTTTAACACCATGAACTAAGTAGCCTTTTTTAATTAAAAACTCTGATAGATAAGATCCATCTTGTCCTGTAACACCAAAAATAAGGGCAATTTTTTTTTTCATGAATAGTTTTTATATTGTTTTTTTTTATATATATAGTCAAAAGATTTTCTCAATGGCATTTTTATTTTAAAAACACTTTTAAAATCATTTTTTAATAGAAAATTATGTATTTCAGAAAATTTATAATTTTTTTTAATCATATTATCATAATGATGTTCAAAATAAATAAAGTTTATAATTTTAATTTTTTCTCCAAGTCCTTTTAGAACCTCTAATTCATAGCCCTCTGTGTCAATTTTTAATATATCTATTTTTATTAGTTTTCTTTTTTTAATAAACTGCGAAAGTTTAATTTGAGAAACATAATTTTTTTTTATATTTAATTTTTTTTTAAAAAAGAAAGATAATATTTTACTTTTTCTTTTAAAATATGAAGATTTTTGATCAATCAAATTAAATGTCGAAGAATTACTATCTGGTAATTCATAAAAAATTTTTGTATCAACTGAATTACCAACACCAAAATTAAATATCTCGATATTAGTCTCTTTGTATATATTTTTTATTCTATCAATATTAGTTTCAAGGGCTTGATAGGTATTTTTGCTCGCTTCAAATGAATAAACATTTTTAATTTTAAAATTTTTTAAAAAACTGGATATAGTTTCCCCCTTATGCGCACCAACATCTATTAAAACATCATATTTAGAATTTGAATTATTTTTAAAAAAGGTAATTATTTTTTTTTGGTAAAAAAAATCAATAATCTTTATAATTAAATTAAATAAATTATCCATTATTTTTCCCTATGATAGATATAGCTTTTATTTAAAAACTTAACTTTTATATAATTATCTGATGTGCATGAATTTAAATCTTTTTCGATGTGACATTTATTAAGGTTTTTGATTTTATCAGCAATTTTAAAGTTTTGCTGATAATCCCAATAAAAAGCATTATCAAGAATATTGTAATTATACGCATGATACTCTTTATTTATTCTTGAAATATTCCTAGATAGAAAAATTACTATTGTTAAAAAAATTATAAAATATATTTTCTTTTTTAATAATTTTGAATCAGTAGAGTATTTACTCAAATAAATAGAAAGTGGAATAAATAATAATAAAGCTATTAAATGATAGCCGCCATATCTTAATGTTGGTAATAAATAGAACCATTCCAACGTTAAAAAAATAATAATTAAATATAATAACCAAAATTTAGTTTTTTTAGATTTATTAGTTTTTTTTGAAAAAAAAGTTAACCAGACCACTAGGCATAAAAAAGATAAACCTAACAAGAAATCAGAAACTTTATTAAAAAAATACATATCTATCCAGTTAGAAACCCAATTAAAATTTTTAATATATATCTCTGGGTTTTCTACGCGAAAGTTCGGATTTGCACCTGCTTTAGCCCATTGTTGATACCAATTATTCATTTGTTCAACTTCACTTATTGGAATAGACCAACTAAAATTATCAAAACAAGTCAGCTTTACCGGATATAATAAGCAACCACTATTAAAAAAATTAACAATTAATAAAGACATAATCATGAACAAACACAAATATGTGATTTTATTTTTAAAGAAAAATATTAAAGAAACTTTATTTTTATTAAAATAGAAAATTAAAGGAATAAGCAACAATACATATAAAACATAAAATGTTTTTAAAGAAACAATAAGTGTTATAAAAATAAAAAGCTTTAAAAATGAGTTTTTATGAACAATTTTTGTTTTATTTGTTAAATAAAGTAATTCAATAATTATAATTATGATTAATATCATTGCAGAACGATCAGTGCCGTGTTCGCCTAGTCGTACAAAAAATACATTTATAAAGGCAAAAGAAAGCAGTGATAAATACAATATATATGAGGACTTCTTTCCCTCAAGATAAGGCAATATTTTATTGTATAAAATAATATTAGCAAAACCCATAAAAAAAACAGGTGATAGATGTAACAAAAAATAATTAGAATAAGGCAAGTTAAATAAGGAAGACAAATAAAAAATTGATGAATGGGTTCTAAATCCATGATTAAAATTTCCTAATCCGATCATATTTGAATATTCGGTTAATAAATGTGTGTAAGGAAAATGATAATATGGGAAATCATCGTGATTTTTTGCTAAAAGAATGAATATAGTTAAAATAAAAAAAACAATTAATAATTTTTTTATATTATTCTTAAGAATATTTTTTTCTTTATTTATTAAAATGTTTATTAAGCCAATTAAAAGAATGATCGAGTTAAATAATTCAGTATGGGGTATAAAAAAACTTGAAATATATGAAAAGAGTATAAGAATAAAAATTCCATAAACCCCCAAATAACCAATATCATTCTCAGAAGAATTGAGAAAAACCTGGTTAAATAGGATTCCATAACCAACTAAGGAAAATGTAATCAGCCAGTAATAAATCAGTAAAATTATAAGTGAGTGCATAATAATTACTAATTATTTCATTATTTTATTTGATAACCAAACAGTGACTTTTGTTAAATAAAAATCATAATTTTTTTTATATTTAATTTCATTCTCTTTGTATATGTCAAAAATAAAATAATGTGCTTGTAATCGTTTTTTCCACCAATTAATGGAAAATTTTTTAATTTTTGACATAACTCCATCATATACTTTTTGATATACTGTAAGATTTAAATTTGTAACCAAAAAATTTTTATAAATCATTTTAGATAAACTTGTAATTATAAAGTCAATTTCTAAAAGTGGATACTTTTGAATTTTTTTATTTTCAAAAATCTTTTGTAAAAAAGTTTTTTTTATACTTATTGAGCTAGTTGGGTGTGTTGTTGGCCAAATATGTTTGTTAAATTTTTTTTTCATTTTAAAATGGCTAAAAATATCATTATTTAATATTTTAGGTTTATCAAAAATTACAGTCACTTCAGAATTATTTAAAAAAAGTTTATTTACTTCTTCAAGTTTATTGTTTTCAAAATAATCATCTGCATCAAGAAAACAAATAATTTCTCCTGAAGAAATAATAAGTGCTTTATTTATAACATCCATCTGATTAACTGGGGAATATTTACTAATTTTTGGTTCACTTCTAATGATAATGTGTTCTCTATATTTTTCTAAGATAGATTCTGTTTTATCTGTTGACTCATTATCAATTAAAATAACTTCATAGTCTTTGTATTTTTGATTGAGGCATGATAATATACATCTCTCTAAATAATTATCCTTATTATAGCTTGAGATAAGTATCGAAATTTTCATTTTAATTATATCAAAATTTAATTATGGCCCATTTCATTTAAAACCATAAAGCTTTGGACGTATTTAGAAAATTTTTGATTTCTAAGGTTAAAATTTAAATTATACATTTTTTGTCTTACATAATCACTATCATCTAATAAATATTTAAATTCTAAAATATTATTATCTATGTTGGCTAGATTTTTAAAAAAGTTACCTTCAAAACTTTGATGGATCTTTATATTTTCATCAAAAGTAATTCTCAGCTTTTTTTTATTATCTATATAATAGTCTCTACTGTATGAGACGGTTAAAACCTGAACTAGATTTAGAGTTGTGATTTTAAATATTGAATTATCAAACTCTTTTGATTTAAGAAAGATATTAAGATCTTCTTGGTTTTTAAATTTGCCTAAACTAATTTTAGTTTTTTGTGTTGCTTGATTAATTTTTTTTTTTTTTTCAAAAAAAACTTCAGAATTATTAATATCATCATACCATCTTACTCGGTATTTATCTCTATTAGAAAATCCATTGATATTATCCCACAAACAATTTAGATCTATTGTGTCATAATATATTGAACTAACTCTTCTTTTGTAATAAATTTTTTTAAAAAAACCTTCAATTTTAAGAGTTTCTATTTTCTTATTATCCCCAGGTAAAAATACAAATTTTTTTTCTAATCTTTGTTCCATATTAATAAAGTATTGAATTAATATAGGTATTACTATGTTTTCCTAAAACTATTTGATTATCTATTGTCAATTTTGAATTTTTAGATTGAAGTATTTTTTTAGTTTTCTTATTAAAGTTTTTAATTTTTACAGTTGGATTTTCATATTCATTTTTTTTATTAAATAATGCTAAATCATATTCATTATTTACTGATTCTATATTCTCAAGATATGCAATGGATCCATCTTTAACTGCTACTCCTGTCCTGCTATTTTTCATCACTAAATTTTTAATATCAACATTAGAATTTTCACCAATACTCAAACCTTTATCATAAGATTTATCTATAATTAATTTAATTCCTTTTGTTTTTGCGCCAGAAATATCTAAACAATCATTTCTAATATTTAAACAATTAATTGTATTGAAATTTACTGACCCAAAATCAATATCTATAGCATCGGACTCAATATTTTCTAAAAAAATATTTTTTAATAATGTATTAGAGTTAATCAAGTTTATTGCGTCTTCACTTTTTGAATCTTTTATCAAAATATTTTCTAAAACAGCATTGCTGTTTATAAAGTTTAGTCCTCCATATAAAATATATTGATTAAGTTTTGGATAACCTAGATTTTCTATATTCGTATGTTTAATTATGACGTTATTATTTTCAAATATTATTGACCCTGATCCATCTGATTTAATATATATTTTGCTATCACTTAATCCTTCAAATTTAATGTTACCTTGAATAAATAATATAGCACCATTATTTAACTGAAGATTAACATTATTTTTTATTAAAAAATTTTGGTTTTTAGCAATATATGTATTTTTATTTATTTCTAAATTTCTAGAAATTTCAAAGTCGCTTTGTGATATCGCCTCTACACTTGAGTGATTACTAAGAATTTCAAAATCTTTGGCTATATCAAGAATTACATTTTTTGACATAGTTATGTCTTCATTTAAAATGTAAGGTTTATTTTCATCTTTATCTATTATAATTTCTGTGCACCCATTTTTCCAATCAATCATCATATTTCCAGCTAAATAATAAATTTTATTTATTTTATCATTACAATTTCTTGCAATTATTTTTACTGGGAAATTTGAATAATTGTCTTTAAAATTTAATCTGTTGTTTTCTAATGAGATCTTATAATTATTTAAATTTATTGAATTGATTCTATTCTTTATCAATTTGGCTCTCTGATAAAGAATTTGATCATCATATAAATAGGGACCTAGTCCTTTCCATAATATCTTGTCAACTTTCGAAGTTTCTGAGTATATTGCCAGATTAAACTCATTTAATTCATTTTGAATTTCTTTTAAGAATTCATTAATAAATTCTTCATTTGAATATAAGTTTAGATAATGAATATATTTTTCTAAAAATTCAGAATTTAATTCTCCATTTTGTAATTTAAAAAATTTAAAATACCAACTTTTTTCATTACAAATATAAATACAATTAGATTTATTCTCTTGCAGAAAATCTGCTAAAATAAAATTTGAAAAATTTCCAGCACCTAAGTGTGCATCGTAACCAATTGGTTCAAATTTTGATGTCGTTGGGTTAAAATAAAGTCTAACGCTTTTAGACAACGACCCATGATAAGCACCGAGCATATCAATAACAGCAAAATAACTTGCCCATCTATCTATGTCAAAATAATTTGATATGTTTAAATTATCATTGTCTTTAACTTTATTTAATATTGAAAAAGCTACTTTTGAGAGTTCTAACTGTTGTTCTATCCAATATTTACTTGAGTATAATTCATAATTAACATTTGGATAGTATTCACCTATATCTTCATTTAAGCTAAATATTGGACCATTTCTTTTTTTTTGTCTCTCTAATAATTCTTTAGAAAAACTTTCTTCAACAGCATAAACGCCTCTGTTATCATCATTAAAATAAAGGTTTATCGGGAAATATTTAAGATATAGGTTATCAGTCTTTTTTAAAAATTTGTGAAACAAAAATTCATATGCATAATTTTTGGTAATTGGTTTCTGAACGGCAAACTCCTCCATACCCCAAAGTCTATTATTACCAATAAGATCAATTTTATATGAAGATGTTTTATTATTTTGCCAATGAATTGGTCTGACACCTTTTATTCTTATTTTAGCTTTAATTTTTTTTTTATTGTATTGAATCTGCACATCATACATATTGTTATATTTAGACGGTAAAATTCCACCATTTTTATTTTTTAATTGTCTCTGCTTTTCAATTTGTAAAATTGTTTTTTGATTAACTTTAAGATTTAGCTTTTCAAGCTCAGGTTTAATAAACAAATATTTTATTTTAATTTTAACTAAATCAATATATTCATTTTTTTTTAAAATATTAACACCTAAATAACGATCAAGAATTTTTTCGTTTACTTTTGTAATAAAAATTTTAAGACTGTATGTTTTACTTAAACCACTTGAAAAATAATAAATAAAAACTGATATTATTAAAACAAAAGATATAGAGCCTAATCCAAATAAAAATTTACTAAATAAAGATTTTATAAAAAGTAAATATCTATAATTAAAAAAATTTTTTTTTATTAACAAGATTTACCTCATTATTCATAAATTCCTGTTCTTGAATAAACATGAATAGAAATATTTTCTTGTTTTTTTTTTAGATTTTCAGTAATTTCAATAAAACTATTTATATCATTTTTTTTAACATCAAACCAAAAAATATATTGTGAAACTTCTTTTTCAATTCGAAAAGATTTTAACTTTAAATATAATGTTTTAGTTTTTAATGCTGTAATAATTTCTTCAATACCTTTATTTTTATCTGAAATTTCAATCTGCAAAACATTTACAGAGCTATCACTTAAGTTTTTTTGATTTTTTTTATTATCAAAATATTTTTTAATAAATAATATAAAGATTATTAAAAAAGTGCAGATCGTCGAAACTAAAAACTGATTTGCTCCATTTGCAAGCCCTATAGCAATTATAAGAAATAAATAAACTAACTCTTCAGGTTCTTTTATTGCAGCTCTAAATCTAACAATTGAAAGTGCACCTACTAACCCAAGTGATAAAGCCAAAGAAAATTTTATAACTGTAATTACTAATGTTGTAACAATAGCCAAAGGAATAAACGTATCTGAAAAATATTCTCTATCATTAAGTGTTCTGGAAATCTTAATATATGTAAGTTTTACTATAAAAGCTAAAAATGCAGAAACAAGAATTGCAAAAATGAAATTAGAATAGCTTATATCTGGTGCTGAGTTTAATATAAAATTCTCTAGACTTTTTAACTCGCTATTAAATAAACTTTTATTCATAATACTTATATTTAAAAATATTAATAATATAATAATTAGTTAAAGCAATACCAATATACAAAATTATATAAAAGTACTTAATAATTTAATTTAAGTTATGGGAGCTAATTAAGAAACTTCTTGTCTTCAACATTTATTAGGGAACTTGAAATTTTATAATTAGGAAGATTTTAGTTATATCTAATAAAAATCTTCTTACAAATGGTTAGAAGTTTGGGAGATGAGAATAATTAAACAAAAATTTGTCATGTAAACACTATAATTGAAACAATAGTTGAGGTAAAAAAATATTTTTTTGTATATTTAATGCAGATGGTTTCTTTAATTCTTCTCAATTTTATAAAATAATGCTGTTAAATATTCAAACTAACCTAATTTTTTTTTTAAAGAAAAATATAACAATAAATAAACCAAAATATTTAAAATAATAATTATTATTAAATTTTTCGTCAAGAAGTAGTACTTATACGACAGTAAAAATACAATACAATTAAAAGAGTTAATCAGCATTCCTGTAAATGTATTTAAATATTTTTTATTTATAAAATTTAAATCTTTAAATTTAGTATAGATTATTTGATGCAAGTGCCCTTGATCAGCTTGCTCTATTTTTTTTTTCAAAGAAAATCTTCTTAGAATTGAAAATAAATTTTCAAAAGCTGGGTACCATAAAAGTAAACAAATAAAATAAGGAGAAATAGAGTCATTATTTGAATAAAAATCTAATAAAAAATAAGCAGTTAAGAAAGATATCAAATAGGAGCCAGCATCACCTAAATAAATTTTGTTTAAAAAATTAAGCAAAAATACAATACTTAAAAAAATAATCAAATAGTAGACATTAGAATTAATATTAAGACTAAACTGTATTGAGACAGTTACAATTGCTGTCAGAACCAAAACATAATATCCTATAACTAGAGTATTTAATCCATCTAAAAAATTACTTCCATTGATTAATATAAGTATGCAGAAAATAGTAAAGAATATAGAAATAAATTCTATTTCTAAAAAATTATTAAAAAAATCAACTCTTAAATCACTAACAGCTAAATTTTTATTTAATAATAAAAAAATTAGTATTATAAAAAATTGAGAAATAATTCTTAATTTAGGTGAATTAAATTTATTGCTGTCAGAGAGAATTCCAATAATTAAAATTAAAAAACTTAGTATTTTTATTATATAAAGTTGATTATCAAAAAAAAAGAGGCAGTTGATAAAAACGATAATACCCCCACATAATATAATCTTATTCGAGGATTTCTCTTGTGCTAATTGTTTATGTTTAGATGTACTTATTTGATCTAACAAAAAATTTTTCTTACTAAAAAAATAATATAAAAAGAATGATATAAATGTACAAAATATTATTGATAAAAAAAAATTATAAGTTGAAATCATAAATATCGTTTTTTAAAAAAATTAAATGACATTAAAAAAATATAATAAATAGATTTAATAAAATTAAAATTTAAATGAGTGTTATATACATAAAAGGCATCATGAACTCTTTGAAAAACTGAGCTTGAAAGTGAATTATCTAATTTTCTCCATAAAACTAATTTTTGATCAAAGCCCATCATTTTAATATTTTTTTTTGATAATTTTAGCCATAAAACATAATCTTCTTTAGTCTTTATTTTTGGAAATTTTGTATTTTTTAACAGTTTCTTTTTTAACATTACGGTTGATAATCCAATATCGCAAGATTTGATAAGATCTTTATATTCAATATTTTTCTTTGCTTTTATAAATTTAATTATAGTATTTTTTTTATTTATAATTGAGTAAGAGGTAAAACAAAATTCAATATTATTATCGAGCATAAATAATAATTGGTTCTTTAACTTATCTTTTTTCCAAATATCATCACTATCAATGAAGGAAATATATTTACCTTTTGCTTTTAAAATCCCCAAATTTCTTGAAAGTCCAGCACCTATGTTGACATTGTTTATTATAATTTTTTTTCTTTTAATTTTTTTTAATGTTTTTTTTACATATTTTAAATCTGATTTATCAGGATCGTCATATATCAAAATTAATTCAAAATTTTTATAGGACTGTTTAATTATTGAGTTAATAGTTTGATCAATATATATTTTTTTTTTATAATATGGAATTACTATAGAGATGAGAGGTTTCATTCTTATGATTAATTAAATTCTTTTAAAATTTTATCTAATTTTAAATAATGATTAAATAATGAAAATTTTTTGGTAAGTATTAAATTATTTAAAATTAATTTTTTTTTCAAATCTTTATTATCTATAATACTGATAAATCTACCAAAATTTTTTACAAAATCATTAATATCATTTGATTTAAACAGTATGCCATTTATATTATCTTTAATAATTTCCCTGGGTCCTTCCAGGCAATCACTAGAAAAAACAGGAATTTTACAAGCTCCAGCTTCTATTAAAACGAAGCCAGGATCCTCCCATAATGAAGATAAAATAAATCCCTGTGATGAATTAATATATGGAAAAATATTTTTTACATAGCCAATTAAAAAAATATTCTTTTCTAAATTATTTTTTTTTATATATGATAAAATTTTATTTTTATCTTCTCCATGTCCAGCAATTACTAATATAAAATCAGGAAAATTTAAAATCAATTTTTTTACTGCCTTACAAAGCATTATAAAATTTTTTTGTCTAGTTAGTCTTCCAACAGCAATAAAATACTTTGCTTTTTTAAATGGTAAATCCACTTGTTGTTTTTTTTGTAAGTTAATTTTATTAATTTCAATAATTGGATCGTACAAAGTTTTAATTTTTTCTTTATCTATTATTCCAAGACTCTCAATATAGTTTGCTGTTGATTTAGTTGGACAAGTTACCATATAAATTTTTGAGAAAGCTTTTTTCCATAAAAACTTTCTTAACATACCTAATTTTGGTAGTCCCGATATTCTTAAAATGAATCTTGTTTCAAATTTAAAGAATATTAACAAAAATAGAGGAAGAGAGGTAATTAAATGTATTATTAAAAAATCTGGTTTTTGATTACTAATTATTTTTTTTAATGGAAAAAATGAAAGAACAAAAATTAAAATAAAAGATAATCGACTTTGCAACTTACCGTATTTTGGTAAAAAATTTATCAATTTATTGTTAAAGAAATTAATTAACTTTATATCTTTATTTTCTAAATCCTTCCGAAATTTATTGAATTCGCCAAAAAAATTTATTATAGAACAATCATAATTTTTTCCATATTTTTGTAACGCTTTTGCTGAATTTACAACTGCTTTAGGAGTTGCGATAGGAACTAAAAATGGTGACCAATAAAAAATTTTATTTTTTAAATTCAATTTACTCAATCTATGTTAAATTTGGAGCTTTATAATTTTCATTTAATAGTATATCGAATATTTTAAATTAATGTTATTTAGAAATCTATATTATAAAAATAATGACTGATTATGAGTATAAATTAAATAATTTTCTTTATCCGCTAATATCTAAAATTAATAATATTAATATTCTTGAATTTGGGGTTCAAAAAGGTAGATCAACACTCAAATTTTTAGAAATATGTAATAATAATGATGGTCATTTATTTTCTGCAGATATCGATGACTGTTCTAATGTTTCAAAAGATCCTAGATGGACTTTTATAAAATCTAGAGATGATAACTTTGAGTTTATAAAATCAAAAATTCCAAATAAAGTTGATGTTATATTCCTAGACAGTTTGCATGAAGCGTCGCATGTTGAAAACATTATTTATAATTACTTTGATTTACTAAATAAAGATGGATATTTTTTTATAGATGATATTTCACATCTGCCATATCTAAGAAATAAAAATTCAAATAATTTTTATTGTGAGATCAATAATAAGGAAACTTTTAATAAAATTATTGGAATTTACAATAACAATGAAGATCTATTTGATTTAAATTTTTCTTTTATGTCTTCAGGTTTGGCTATAATGAAAAAAAAATCTAATTTATCTATAAAAAGAGGTGATGTAATTATTTCAAGAGATAATTCATTAAAAAATATTATTAGATCGCTATGGAAAAAAATCAAAAAAAATTAATTGTGTTCATGCCATCAATGGACGGTGGTGGTGTTGAAAAAAACCTAGTTATTGTTTCAAATTATTTATCAAAACACATAAAAAATTTAACTTTAATTACCTTTGATGATGGTTTTAATAAAAAATTATCAAAAAAAATTAAAATCATAAATTTTAGAAAAAAATCAAATAGAAAATTTACTAAGTATTTTAAATATTTTATTTGTTTACTCATTTTATCTAGAGAAATAATAAAAAATAGACATACATCGGTAATTTCTTTTCAGGCGAACATTTATACAATTATTCTATCTTCAATTTTAAGATTTGATCTAATTATAAGGTCTAATTCATCGCCTTCTGGTTGGACCAAAAATTATATCAAAAACTTTTTATTTAAAGTTTTTTTTCGTCTTCCTAAATTTATAATTGTTAATAGTTTTGATTTTAAAAGAGAAATTGATAATAAATTTTCAATAAAATCTGTTTTAATTTATAATCCATTAAACAAAAATGAAATTTTATTAAAAAGTAAAGAAAAAACAAATCTCAAATTATTCAGGAGGAGAGAATCTTTAAAACTTATAAATATTTCAAGATTTACTGATCAAAAAGATCATCTAACACTTTTAAAAGCCTTTAAAGAAATTCATGATATTATTGAGGTTGAGCTTTTGATAATAGGATATGGAACCAATAAAAACCTAATACAAAATTTTGTTGAAAAAAATAATTTACAAAATAAAATAAAGATTTTAAAGTTTCAAAAAAATCCATATAAATTTATCAAAAGAAGTGATGTATTTGTATTAACTTCAAAATATGAAGGACTGCCTAATGTTTTATTGGAAGCGCTAACATTAAAAAAATTTATAATTTCATCGAATTGTCCAACAGGACCAAAAGAAATATTGGAAAATGGAAAATATGGTTTTTTATTTAAAACAAAGAATTACAAAGAATTATCAAAATTAATTTTAAAGTATGCAAAAAATAAAAGCAAATTCGACAATAAAATAGAATCAGGTTATAAAAGCTTAAGTAGATTTGATTTAGACATTAATGGAAAAAAATATCTAAGTAAAATTCAACAAATAATATAAATGTATAATTTTAAAAAAACATTCCAAAAAATTTAAATTTAATTAAAACATTATTAACTAAAGATAAATTTTAAATAATTAATTTTTTTGTTTATGAATTTTGTATTTTTTATAAGATTCTATTGTATTTTTTATTGCAGTATCTAAATTTGTAAATTTCATTTTTTTAATAAGTTTCATAAGTTTTATATTTGAGCCATGTGTCTTATAGACGTCAGCTGGGTGCAAAGGAACATTTACTATATTAATTTTTTTTAGATAATTTTCAGATATTTTTATAAAATTTTTTAAAAAAATAGGTCGTGATGAGCAAATATTCAAAATTTCATATTTATTTTTTACATTTAAACTTATTAATTTTCTTAAGATAATTACTACATCTTTGATATAAGTAAAGTCTCTATAATGATTGCCAGAATTATTTAAATAAAGTTTTTCATTTTTAAATACACTTAAGATCATTTTAAAAAAGAACATATCTGGCCTTCCAAGTTCACCAAAAACTGTAAAAAATCTTAGTCCAATAAATTTAGTTTTATATTTTTTTGAATAAATTTTTGCAACTTCTTCATTATTTTTCTTGCTTAAAGCGTACATATTAATTGGTTCTAAATTCAAATTTTCTTTTAAAGGGAACACCTTTGAGTCACCATAGACAGAACTAGAAGAAGCAAATAAAAATTTTTTAGGAGGATTGTGCTTTAGGCTGTCAATTATATTAAAAAAACCATTAATATTAGAATCTACATACTTGTCGGGTCTTATAATTGAATATCTAACACCAACTTCAGCTGCAAGATGCACCACTATATCAAAATAATTTTTTTTAAATAATACTTCAATTTTTTTTTTATTTTTTATGTCAATTTTTATTAGTTTAAAATTTTTATATTTTTTGAGGAGTTTAATTCGTAAATCTTTAATTTCTTTACCTGAATATCTGCTAAAATTATCTATTCCAATTATTGTAATATTTCTGTTTTTTAGATAATCAATTGCTAAAGAGTGTCCAATAAATCCTGCAATACCTGTGATTAAAATTTTCATATTAAATATTTTTCCACTTTTTTTTAATTAATGAAAATTCTTCTATTGCTTTTTTGTAATTATATAAAAAAGATGAGTCTAAATTTTGGATTTTATATTCTTGAGTTTTTTTTTTTATATACTCTAAATTACTCTTGTCTGGTCCACAAAATATAAAACCAATTTTTTCATTTTTTCTTTCTGTTCTTGGAAATTTTCTAGAAAAAAAAAAATTACCTAAAGACATCAAACCTTTGATATTTTTATTTTTACAATTTACGTAATTCATTAAAATTTAACTAATTCAATTTTTTTAAGTTGAAGATGTATTTTATAAAAAAGGTTAATAAAACTATTAATTTATTTTGACCATTATCTAGTCTTATTTTTGTACATTCACACATATGGTCAAAAAAATTTATTTTACTTGAAAAGCCTCCTCTTGAGAAAACGCCAAAAACCTCATTTTTTTTAGTACCCACTCCCCGTAACTTATGTTTTACTATCATCCTATAGAAATAATCATAGTCTGCTGAGTATTTATATTTTAAATTATAATTACCTACAATCTTAGCTGCTTCTCTCTTAATATAGAAACCTGAGGAGTGACTAGAATAAAATCCCCAAGTATAAAAAATTTTCCATGGTTTATAGCCATGTAGTATACCCCAGTGTTTTTTTACAGATCCAAAAAAAAAATCTTTATTTGGATTTTTATTTATATAATTTACCAATATATTCATTGCATCTGGTAACAAATAATCATCTGAATTTAAAAAACCTATATAATCACCTGAAAAAACTCTTAGACCTTTATTAAAAGCATCATAAATACCATTATCATTTTCTGATACCCACTTTTTGACTGTAGTAGAATTATTTTTTATTATAGATACAGTTTTGTCTTCAGAGCCTCCATCAATAATAATATACTCTATATTTTTATATATTTGATTTTTAACACTATCTATAGTTCTTTGTATAGTTTTTTGTGAATTTAATGAAACAGTAACAATTGAAATTAAAGGTGATTTTATTTGGGACATGTATAATTATATATAAATTATTTTCATCATAACATAAAATATTAAATCATTGTAAAATAAAATGTTAAAATGTATTTTTCTAGATAGAGATGGTGTCATTAATTTAGATACTAATTATACTTATAAATTTTCAGATATTATTTGGAATAAGCATATTTTTAAAATTATTAAATTTCTTAAAAAGAATAAGATTAAAATTTGTGTCGTTACAAATCAAAGTGGAATTGCAAGAGGATATTTTACCGAGAAAGATGTCAAGACACTTCATAAAAAAATGAATCGTTATATTTTTAATAAAATTGGTTATAAAATAGATCAATTTAAATATTGTCCTTTTCTTACAAATGCAAAAATTAAAAAATACAAAAAAAATTCAGATGATAGGAAACCCAATCCTGGAATGATAAATTCATATATGAAAAAAAAAAAATTAAAAAAAAAAAACTGTATAATGATTGGTGATAAAAGATCAGATTACCTATGTGGAAAAAGAGCAGGAATAAAAAGTTTCCAAATTAAAAATAAAAATTTTTTAAATTTAATAAAGAAAGAAATAAATAATTCTTAAAGTGAATTTTTTTTAAAATTAAAATTTTTAATATATTTTGCTCTAATATTTTGCGAAATCATATGCATTAAACTTTGAAAGACATCTTCACAAATTCCATAGTTTTTTATTTCTAAGTTTAAATTGAAAATTATTTCATTTTTTTTATTTTTATAACTATTTTTAAATCCATAAAATTTAACAACTTTAATATTTTTTTTGTTGGCTAAATTTTCAATATTTTTGATATTTTTAGAATTTCCAGAACAACTAAAAACTAACAATAGATCATCTTTTTTTACGTAATTTTCAAATTGATATGAAAAAATTTTTTCAAAACTAATATCATTTGAAATAGCTGTTATTAACTCTATTGAATTTGATAATGAAATTATTTTAGGTAGTAATTTTTTTGTACTAGAAAATTTAATACCTTTATTAAAATCACAAAGAAAATGATTTGATATTGAGGCAGATCCACCATTACCACAGACAAAAATATTATTTTTACTTTTTATTTTTTTAAAAACTAATTCTGTAATATTTTCTATTTTATTTATATCTAATCTAGAATAACATTGATTTAAATTTTCTATATAATTTTTGAAAAAAATTTTTTTATTCATATTCATTTAAGTTTAAACATTAAAATAAACCTTTAAAGATATATTTAATGTTTTCTATAATTAAAACTTACAAGTTTCTGTTTTTTTATTTCAAAAACCTTATCACATATATCTAAATTTTTTTTATTATGAGAAATAACAATTATTATTTTCTCTTTTTTAAGAAGTTTAATACTATTAATTATATCATTAGCATTTTTCTGATCCAAAGAACTTGTAATCTCATCAAAAATATATATTTCAGGGTCGATAAATATAGCTCTTGCAATTCCTACTCTTTGCATTTGTCCTCCAGAAATTTTTGATCCTCTTTCTCCTAAAATTAGATCTTCTTTATAGTTATTTTTATTTGAAGTCTTTAAAAGATTTAATAAGTTTACTTTTTTTAAAGCATATATAAATTTTTTCATATTTTTTTCATTTTTTTCACTAAAAAATGTAACGTTATTCCAAATAGTATCATCAAAAATTTGAGTGTCTTGAGGAACATAACCAATTAAAGGAATTTGAATATCATTTTTTTTTTCATTGAATAAAATTTTACCACTTGAAACTGGTGTTAAGCCACAAATTACATTCATAAGAGAACTTTTTCCCGATCCACTTTCTCCAATCAACCCGATAATTTTGTTTTTTTCAAACTCTATTGAAATATTTTTAAGTACAGGCCTCTGACTATTATATTTTATTGTAATATTTTTAAGTTTAATCTTTGAAATTTTTACATTAACCTTTTTTTTTAATAAAATATTCGTTTTAGTTTTTTTGAATTCATTAAATAATAAAATTAATGGTGGGCTATAAGTTTTAATCTTTTGAAAAGATGACATTATTCTAGTAGATGCTGGTATAAGCCTTATTCCTATAGCCGCATAAACAACCAAAAATAATAATATCTCTTCATTGGAGCTATTTTGCAGAAGTGACATGAACAATATAACAAAACAAATTGTTAGGATGCTACAAACTTCAATCAGTAATTTGGGTATTTGTAATATTAGTCCAGTTTTGTATTCAGCGTTGACACTATTAAAATAAGGCTTATTTAAAAAATTTAATATTTTTTTTTCTAAATTAAATATCTTTATTATTTTCATCAAGCCGAAAGAGCTAATATAATTTTTATTAATAATTCTCTGAAGATCCTGTTGAAGTTTTGTTAAATTAAATATTTTTTCCTTACTACTTTTGTAAACAATTAAAAAAAAGACTAGAAAAAATGTAAATGCTAAAATCGTTGGAATAAAATTTAAAAATAGAAGATATGAAATCATTGTTAATGATAAAATTATTTCTACAAACAATGTTAGGTAACTAAGAAGACATAAGCTAATTGCACCAGTTGAATTGATATTTCTTATTAAGGTTCCTGTATCATTGTCTAAAAAAAAACTATATTTTTGTCGCAAATAATTGCTGTATAATTCATTAGTAACTCTGAATTGAATATCTCTCACATATTTACCTTGATAAGCATAAAAAAAGTATATGAAGAGATTTTTAAAAATATATATTATTCCTACTAATATTGTAATTAATATTAAAGGATTGGAAATATTTATGTTTGCTAAATAATTATTTGGATTTATGCCAAAAAAAAATTTATTTTCGTTATTTATAAAAATTGAAACCAGGGGTATTAATATTCCAATACTTATTACTTCCAATAAAGTATTCAACAAAATTAAAAAAGATACATAAGGAATTTTTAGCTTTTCTTTTTTATTCAATAATGTAAATAAAAATTTTATTGTTTTCATATGTAAAGATTTAACAAATTAATTGAATAATATAATTTACTTTTAATTTATTAATAATTCCTTATTATTTTTTAAAAAATGAGCGCCTATATCAATATATTCTAAATTCCCATAAGATAAACCACATAATATCTTTTTAGCTTTACGTTGTAAAAAAATAGACTCTTCATCAGGCTTATAATTTTTAGAACCAAATTTTAATTCTGACTCTATTGCAATCTCTTTAATCTCTTCACTTGTATTATCAATTATTTCAAGATGATTCTCCTTAAAGTCACTATCTTTTTGAAACTTAAATATATTTAATTTTTCATATTCTGAAAATGATATCTGTCTGTTAAGTTTTTTTGAAAAAATTTTTTTAAATATGATTAACGGTGATGTGGAATCATTTCTATTTTTAATTTCTCTTTTGTGTGTAATGTTTACCAAGGATATAGGTTTTCTAAACAAAGATGGAACAGAATTAAAACCACCACTATCAAATATGCCAAAGCTGCATGCATGGCAAAAAAATATATCCAAAAAGTCGCTAGATATTTTTGAAAATGGATAATCAAAAATTAATTTATTCTTATCATCTGAAATTTTATTTATTAGAAATTTGCCCATTCTTACAGTTAAATAGGATAATTTAGTCATTTCATTCATTGCATCTATATAAGTGTTAATATTACTATTTCTCCAATACATATTCTCTTTTTGAGTTCTATGTTGATTTTCCCTATAAAATGAGTCCCTTGCATAAAATAATATAATTTTTTTTTGGTTTACATTTTTAAAAAATAAATCTAATTTTTTTTGAAAATTTTTAACCTCATTATTTGAAAAAATAATTCTTGGTTTTGTTCTATTTAATACAAAATTATTATCATAATAATTCCACATTTCTAAATTTTTAAAATTTTCCTTAGTATGATATTCCCAATCTTTATTTATATAATTATGTGGATGTCTATATGGTATAATAAATTTCTTTATATTTTTTTTTTTTAAAAATTTTAAAAAATCTAAAAAAAAACGAGAAGGCAAAATATACAATTGCTCATTCCATTTTTTTAATAAAAATTTATTTGCAATAGTTTTATTTCTTATCCAAAAATCAAGCTTATTTTTTTTATATATTTTTAATTCTTCTTCACATAAAAAAATTTCTATTGATTTACTATAATGACCAATATTTTTTGTTTCTATTTCTTGAAATCTTATTTTTATTAAAGGATAAATAATTTTGAGAATGAATAATAAAATAAAGTAAATTATCGGTTTAAAAAATTGTTTGTAAACTTTATAAATAATCATCCCTCTATAAAATTTATAAATTTATTTTCTTTTTTAAGTCTTTTTTTTATTTTTTTTGATTCAGATATATTTTGGACAGCAATATAAACTTTGGAATTTCTTGGCGCATCACTTACACTATAAATTTTTCTATTATAATAATATTCTCCAACTTTAGATGAATCTTCATCTACAAAAAATCTTATCTTATTTTTTAATTTGGCATATAAATAAAATGTCGAAGTTCCAACTCCAAACAGTCCAATATTTTTATTTTTTTCTTCATTAATTTTTTTATAAACTCGATCTAGCCAAAGTAAGTTAAATATATCTTTTTTGCTTATTTCGCTGAACGAAATATTAACTTTTTTTTTTTTATTCTTATAGGCAATAACAAATAGCTCAGCTTTATTAAAATTATTGAAAAATTTTTCAACTTTGAATCCTGATAATATTAGAAGATTTTCTAATGATTTTTTTGTAAAATGAGAACAATGATCAAGCACCGTGAGATCATTATGAACAGTTTTTATATTTGGTAATCTGATTATTAATCTGCCATTATCATTTAAAATTGAATTAACGTGATTGAGAACTTTTCTTGGTTCAATTAAGTGTTCTACAACGTGATTAAGACTTATTAGATCAAATTTTTTATTTATTTTTTCAACATTACCAGTATAAAATTTTTTAACTTTATATTGATCAACAATTTTCTTATTTAAATTTGTTAAATCATGGGCATATAATTCCCAATTTTTTTTTTGCTCACTAAATGATTTTATAAAATGTCCAGCCCCACAACCTATATCTAAAAGTTTACCATTCTTATTTAATTTAAGGTATTTATCTAACAACTTTACAATTAAAAAATTTCTATCAAATACTTTGTTTTTTTTAACAGTAATGTGCTTCCCAATAAAAATATATTTTTTTTCGTATAAATTACTCATATTATTATGCCAAGCATCATCAATTCTTTTTTGTAAATGTCCGCAACTTTTGCAATACATTAGTTTAAGAGGAGCTAATTTAATTGCCATAGGTGCAACACAAGTTTTTATTTTAAAAACAAAATTTTTGAGGGTATTTTTGCAAATTAAACAGTTATGCATATAAATCTTATATTATTTAATTCCTAACAAATAAAATATCTTGATGTTTGTTTTGAATTTTCCATAGAGGCTTGAAGTTATTTTTTTTTAAAAATTTTAATACATCAATCCATTGACTTCCATTTTTATAGATATCTCCCTTACTTACCTCAATTAAAATTGATTTACAATATTTTAGGTTATTTGCGGATCCCTCTAAAACATTTAATTCAGCTCCTTGAACATCAACTACCCAATGATTATACTTTTTAATATCAATTTTATTTATCTTGATAAAAGTATCTAAAGTTAACGTTTTTAGCTTTATACTATTAATCATTTTTAAATTTTTTTTTTTCCAAATGCTTTTTTTGCCAGTGCTTAACTTTCCAAATTTAAAAATTGAAGACGAAGCACCGTCATTGTTTGAAATATTAAAATTAACAAGTATATTATCTTTATTGTTCAAAAGTTGACAATATGGTTTTTGAAAAATATATTTTTTTAAATTAATTTTTAAATCCAAAAATATTTTTGGATTGGCCTCAACCCATATTACTTTTTTGCCAAAATATTCATAAACACCCGCTTCTGAACCTCTATGAGCTCCTAAATGTAAAATCCCAGAACATTTGACCATTTTTTGCAAAAGTTCGATTCTTGGTGCTGTTTGATTGTAATCTTTTTGTATATATATTTTTTCTACTTTTAAATTTTTTTTAAAAAGTAATAATTTAATATTTTTTTTAATATCAAGCATATAAAAATAAGTTTATTTTACAAAACCACCTAAAAATGCCGGCATAAAATTTTTATAGTACCAATAAAAAGATGCGATTAAAAAATTTTTATGATTTTTACCATTATTAATAAAGTACTTTTTTTGCTTCTTATTCATATTAAGCAATAATACAAATTGTGAAACGTTTGTATATGAGTAAAAAAAACCATCTGCCAAAGACAATATTAATGACTCTATTAAAATTTCTTTACCCATTTTATATCTGTGTAAATTTCTAGGATAAAAGCGCATTAGATCTCTATCAGATCTTAAAGATGGATAAACAACTACTTTATTGCCAAATTCAGATTGAAATTTTTTATAGTATCTCTTTTCTATCGTTGATAAAAAAATTTTATCATAATTTTCATTTTTTAAAATTTCATGAACTTTATTTATCGCCTGATTAATTGATGGAGGAAAATGATGATTGGAAATTCTGAGAAACTCACCTCCTCTGAGAAATACACCTAAAACTTTTTTATGTTTGAGTTTTTTATTTATGAATTTATTTGCTTCTTTTAAATAATATTCTCTAATTTTTATGTGTTTTTTAAATGCATTGATTACTTCAGATTTTTTGAAAATGTTATCTCTGTAAAAATTTTTATGAAAAATGTTATCAGTAAACATAACATTTTCACTTTTATAAACCTGTTCTAGGCTATAATTATTAACTTTTTCAAAATAATATTCCCACGCATTTTTAGTTTTAAAAATTTTTTCTTTCTCATTATAAAAAGTCAAAAAATTTTCCATATCAACTACTGGAATTAAATTAAATTTTTTAGCTATAATTAAATGATTTAGAACAAATGATAAATTTGAAAATAGCCCTGCTCCTGGTGTTCTTTTAATAACATAAAAATATTTTTTTTTATTTTTTTTTCCAAATTTTGTGATATTTAATCTTAATCCTTTTGTGATTAGATAATTATCAATAAATTTATTTTTAATAAATAGTGGTTTTGTTCTATAAAAAATTATGTCTTTAATGATTTCTTTAAATTGTTTAACTATTTTCATGTAAAATAATTTTTAGTTAAATTAATTTTTTGTAAAGCTCAATATACATTTCTGCAACTTTATCAGAAGAAAATTTTTCGTTGGTTCTATTTATGCAATTTTTAAATAAAAAATCTGAATTTTTTTTGTCTAAACACCAATTTATGCCATTAATGAAATCACTAATCGAATTTTCTTTTGATATATATCCAGTTTTTAAATGATCTATAATATCTACAACACCTGTTTTATCAAAACACACAGTTGGAATGCCACAAGACATTGCTTCTAGGGCTAATTGACCAAATGACTCCAATGAACTTGGTACAAGTAATAAATCTGATGCTGAGTATAACAATTTTAAATCATATGAATTTGGGGCTATATTTTTGAAATATTTAAAATTTATTTCAAAATTCTTTGCTTCATTTAAAAAATTTTTATCATCACCAAAAAATATAAAAGTTGTGTCTGACAATAACTTATTTTTATTTGCTTCTTTTAAAATTGTTTTAATACTTTCAAATCCTTTCCATTTTCTAGATACAAAATCGTCACCACCAAAAAGAATTACTTTTTCTGTCTTGATTTCAAGAATATTTCTACTGACTTTTTTATCAATTGGCCTCCAAAAATTAGTATCAATGGGTAATGGTATTAATTGATTGTAATTATTTTTATATAGAAAACTTTTACTTAAATTATTTTTTTGCCAATTACTTGTTGCTACAAAATTAATATTATTATTTAAAAATTTTTTTTTTAACTTCCAAGCAAGATAATTAAAATCAATAAAATAATAATTCTTTTTATTATAACCGTAAATATAATCGTCTGAGTGTGTGTAATGCTCACTGGCACAGTATGGCCACATATCATGTAGTGTCCAAACTATAGGTATCTTAATCTTTGAAAGCTGTTTTATTGAAATCATTTCATTACCAATCCAGTGTAAATGTAAAATATCAGGATTATTTTTTTTTATCTTATCTAAAATGTTTGAAGGTATTAAGTTATAAGACTGACTAAAGTCAGTTTTTAGAGAAGAAAATTTATTTAATTTTCTCTGAAATGAGATTTTTAATAAATTTAAAATTTCTTCAAATGTTGAATTTGGTCCAATTACTTTGGGATTATTTGAATTTTTTTTAGATACAATAATCTGACTATCAATATTTTTTGCTAAAAGAGCATTGTGAATCCTTTGTACTGCAATTGCTGCACCTCCTTGACTTTCATAATAGTTTAAATGTAAAATTTTCATTTTTTCATTACAGTAAAAATATCAAATAATTTAGCTTCTATTAAAAATAATTATTTTTTTATTGAATATTGGGTTGTTATATTGATATTTATAAAATATACAATTTTTTGATGATGGATTGCAATAAAATATTAATTTGTACTCCAATTTACAAAAGAAGACTTGATGATTTTGAATTTAAAAATTTAAAAATTTCTGAATATACAAACCCAAATATTAAAAAAATTTTTTTTGCTCCCTATAACCTTAATTTAGATTTTTATATTAGGAATTTTAAAACACATAAAATTATTAAATTTGATAACTGCTATTTTAAAAGTACAGATTCTTATAGTAAATTATTATTATCAGAAAAGTTTTATAAAAAATTCATTAGATATACCCATATAATAATTCACCAACCAGACTCAATCATTGTAAAAAATCTTAAAAATCTTAGTATTAATAATTTTGATTATATTGGTGCTCCTAGCAAATATAAACTTCCAAAGTTTAATACTTTTTTTGAAAATAAAAATTTTTTATATGAAAATAAAAAGTTAAATTTTTTTAACAAGTGCGTTAGTAAATTTAAAAGAAAAATAAATTATAATGTCAAACTTTTAGATAAAAATTTAAATTTCTTGAATATCTATAATCATATAAAAAAATACCTACGTTTTTTTTTAATAAATAAAACATATCATGACATTGGATTAAATGGTGGTTTATCAATAAGAAATGTAAGAAAATTTATTTTAATTTTAAATGATATACCCAATATTAACCAAATAAAAGCACCAGAAGATCATATATTTAGTTATTTTTCAAATATAGGAAAATTAAAAATTCCTACTTATAAAAATTTAATGAAAATATTTTCAGAAAAAAAAAAAATGAATGTTTATGGTTATCATCAATTAGATGTGTATGATAATGATTATCTTAAAGAAATTCATAAAAATTTTTATTTCATAAATTGCAGTATTAATTAATGCCACTTAAGAAAAAAATATTAATTATTGGTAAAAATGGTTTTTTTGGAAGAAGCCTTGAAAAAAGTTTAAAGTTTCACAAGCTTAAATTAATTGGAAGAAAGGATGAATTAGAAAAAATAAATCTTAAAAAGTTTGATGTAATTATAAATTGTGCTGCAGATATCTATAATGAAAAAAAAATGTTTTACAGCAACACCTTACTTGTTTACAGACTTTTAGAAAATTATTTAAATCAAAAATCAAAAGCAAAAATTATTCACTTTGGTAGCTCAGGTGAATATGGTAATTCCAAATTATCTCCATCAGAAAATCAAGTAATTAATCCATGCTCAATTTATACGGGGACAAAAGCTGCAGCAACTATGCTTTTACAATCTTTTTCAAAAGAATTTAAAATTAAATCAGTAATATTGAGAACATTTACTGTTTATGGACCGTATGAAAATCAATCCAGACTTTTACCCTTTATATTCAGACATCTACTTTTAAAAAATAAACTTACTATATTTAAAGGTCATCAAGATTATTTGTATATAGATGATTTGTGTAAAATTATTGATCAATTAGTCACCAAATGGAGTGTGAAAGGATATGGTGAAATAATTAATATTAGTTCAGGAAAAAAATATGAAAATAAGGAAGTTTTAAAAATTTGCGAAAAGATCACTAAAATTAAATCTAAAGCCAAAGTTTTAAAAAGCTATAGCCAAAGTAATCACAACAAGTACTATAATTATCAACAAAAAGCTCTTAATACAAAAAAAATGAACAATCTAAAATTTAAAAGTAAAACTGATATTAAGAGTGGAATTGTAAAATATTGGAATGAAATTCATAAAAATAAAGATTTAAAAGAGCACACTATGAATTTTACCAAAAAATTTTTTAATAAATGGTAATTGTAAATACTATTGATTGAAAAAAAATATGAATTTTATTTTTGAAAAAAAATTTATCAATGTATTTATAAAGGCTTTAATTTGTTGTGCGGCTGTTTTTTTATTAGTTATAAGTTCCTACAATCATGAGTTATGGAGGGATGAAGGGCACTATATTCAAATTGCAAAAGAACTTTCTTTTTATCAATTGGTAACTCACTCAAGAGTGGAGGGACTGATTCCAACGCATCCCATTATATTAAAGTTATTATTTTCTTTATTTGAAAATAAAATATACGCCTTAAAATTTTTTAATATAACCCTGTATTCTATAACTTTTTATATTTTGCTAAAATCAAAGACACCTTTTTATATTATAATACTTTTTATGCTGTCTTATCCTATTTTCTATTATGGAATAGTTAATAGGTATTATATAATGTTATTTCCACCTATTGCTTATTTAATCTTATTTGATGGTAAAAATAATCTCTTAAAACAATTTGCATTCTTTGTTTTATCGATATGTGGAATTTTTGGTTTGTTTTTTTTATTTAGCTATCTTATTGCAAATTTAAAAGAAACAATAAAAGATTTGCTTAGAAATAAAATAATCTACTTTTTAATTTTTGGGGTTTGTTGTTTTTCTTTTTTTTACTACTCATTTCCTTATGACGGCAGAAATTGGAATAATATTCAGTTAAACCATTCATATTTCATCTTTAAAACTTGGTATAAATTTTTATTTGCTCAGGCTTATATACATAATATTTTTAAAGATTTTAACATTGCAACAAGCATTTCAATCCCGTTTTATCTATCAAGTTTTTTAGCTATAATATCAACAACAATATTATACTTAAGTATCCTAACTTTATATTTAAAAAAAGAATTTTCATTATTAATTATTTTATTAAGTACTTTAATTATTTATCTGCTGTTTTTTTCTATTACGAGTCATCATTCAATTAGACATTATTTTATTTTTTCAATAATTCTATATTTAATAAATATCAAATCTTTATTTATAAATAAAAATAATTTTAATTTTTCTGAGATAAAAATTTTCAATATTTTTAATATTTTTAAATATTTTTTATTATTTATAATGCTAATTTTTATTATTGGATCTGGATTTAAATTTTTTGATAAAATAACAAAAATTGATGTCTCAAGTTTTTACATAATTTTGATATATATTTTTTTAGTTTTAACAGTGCAGAATTTATATTTTAAAAAAAAATATTTTTTAATAATGTCTTTAACTACTATTTTTTTTATTTATTTATTTCTTTTTTCTACAAGAATAAATCAAACATATGGTAACTTTTTTATTTTTATGAATATTTTATTTCTAGTTAATGTTTATTCTTTTTTTATCAATAAGGAAAAAAATAACTTTTTTAAACTCAAAATACTTGAAAGATATAATATTCAAAAATATATGATTACTTTTGTTTTGTTGGTTTCAACTATAGGTACATTTTCTTACGCTATTAAAGAGACAAAGAATATTTATAGTAATTCAAAAAATCTAGCAAATTATATAAATGAAAATAAAATTGAATGTGGGGAGATCAACTCTTACTATGCATGGGAAATTGGAGCTTGGCTTCCATATATTCATGAAAAAAATTGTAGAGTCTCTCAAGTAATAACAAAGAAAACATCAGGATTTTGGGATCTAAATTTCTGGGCATACCAAAAAGAATTTTTTTTAGATCTAAAAAAATATGACTTTACAAAAAAAAAGTATACTGTTTTTATTTGTTCGGACAAAAACTGTAAAAATGAGGAAAAAATAATTAAAAAAACATTAAATGATTTAAAAATTAATCATTCAATTAACTTATTTGATAAAAAAACACTAGGCAAAAATGGTGAAAAATTATTACTTCTAAATATATTGGATAAATCTTAATTCTAAATTTTTTTACTTAAAATTTTTTTTGCTGTTTTTAAACCAATTTCTATAGCCTGGTCAGTATTTATGTACTTATACTCTGCAAGTCTACCTGCAAAATAAATACCTTTTTTTTCTAATATTTTTGATTTTTCCTGATAAGTTTTTAATATCTTTTTATCTTGGATGGTTGAAATAGGATAATAAGGATCTCCTGTTGACATTGGGTATTCATAAGACAAGGTTGTGAAATTTGACTTTTGATTAGTCACATATTTATATTCCACACTTCTCGTGTGATTAAAGTTATTAGGATAATTTATTTGTAGGCAGTGTTGTTTATATTTTTGTTTAAATGTTTTAAATTTAAATTTGAGTGACCTCCATCCTAGTTTTCCAAATCTATAATCATAAAATGCATCAATGGGTCCTGTGTAGATAATAAAATTAAATTTTTTCAAGTCTTTCTCTGAAAATTTATATTTCTTTTTTAATTTTATATTTATATTTTTTTTTGAAATCATCTTTTTAAACATTTCTGTAAAACCATATTTTGGCATTAACTTAAATTTAGATAAAATATAATCTTTATTTTTATTGAATTTCAATGGTATTCTTTTAGCAACAGATTCATTGATTAATCTTGGATTAATACCCCATTGTTTAATTGTGTAATTTTTATAAAATTTTTTATAAAGTTTTATTCCTATTGTTGAAGTAAGGTGGGTTTCAAAATTTTTTTTATTTTTATTTTTTAAAGATATCTTATTAATAAAACTTTTAGCCTGTGAAGAATTAAAATTTTTATTAAAAAATTTATTTATAGTATTTAAATTGATAGGAAAATCATAATACTTCTTGTCCACAAAAGCATTAACTATATATTTTCCTGGTATCCATTTAGTAAATTTGTTGAGGTAGTTAATTATTCTTTTTTTATTTGTTCTAAAATAATGAGGACCATACTTATGAACTAGAATTCCAAATTTATCCTTATAATCATAACAGTTTCCTGCTATATGGTTTCTTGAGTCAATTATTTCTATATTAAATTTTTTGTTTGATAGAATTTCAGCAATAGTACATCCTACAGGACCAGCTCCAACTATTAAAACTTTTTTATTTTTTATTATTTTTGACAAATTTTTTTATATAATCTTCAATTTTAATTTTTGGTTTATATCCTAATATTTTATAAGCATCATTGCTTATTTTTAAAGAACTAAACCTCTCACCTTTTCTGAATGGTATAATATTTATTTTATGATTAAAAAGTTTTGCTATTTCAATTATTTGATATTTTTTTCCTGTTCCTAAGAGATATTCTTTATTTAGATCTTTTTTCCAAGCTAAATAAGTTCCTCTTATAATGTCTTTGATATGTGTAAAATCTCTAGATTGAGTTCCTGGTGCGACTACGGTTAAAGGTTGATTCTTTAAATATTGACCCTCAAAAATTCCAATTACCGCAGCTAATTTTCCAAAATGACTATGTCCTGGACCATAAACATTAAAAAAATAAACTATTTCATAATCTAGTTTATACCATTTATTAAAATTTTTTATTAATTCAATATTTTTACTCTTAGTCCAGCTATATGGAGAAAGGTTTTCATCTCTTCCATTGTTTCCAAATTTACTAGATGACGCTGAATAAATAATCTTTATATTTCTTTCTTTACAAAATTTTAGTACCTTGAAAGTTCCAAGTGTATTACTAACAAAGCATTCATTATAATGCTTAAAACTTTTAACAATTCTTGAAAATTCACCAAAATGAAAAACAGCAGTTATATTTTTAAATTTTTCTAATTTACTTTCTATTTGTAGCGTATTAGCAATTATTATTTTAATTTTATTTTTTTTTGATTTAAGATTTATTCTAGATAAATTTTTTTTTGACTTATCGAGTATGATAATCGTATGATCTTTGACCATAGAATCCAAATAGGCAGCAAAAGCACTGCCAATAAAACCAAGCCCTCCAGTTATTACAACTTCTTTTTTCATCAAACCTTTGAAATAAAGTTAAAAAACATTAAAAACATTTTTATAAAATTAAACTTAGAGCTACCATACGTTCTATTTCTGAAATTAATGTCATGCCATTTTATAGAATATTTAATCTTTATTTGATACGTTAATAAACAATTAAAAAGTTCAATTTTCTTAAAATTTTTGTTTTTATTTATATTTTTTATTATCTCTTTTAAAAATTTTGTTTTCATCATTCGATAAGGGGTATTTAAATCTTTTATATATATAAATTTTTTTAAATAAAAAGTTAAAGCCATAACTTTTGACGTAAGATATCGAATAAAACCATCATCCCTAGTGTTTCTGTATCCAAAAATAAAGTTATAATTATTTTTTGCTGATTTTATAAATTTTTCTAAATATTTAGGATCACATTGGTTATCGCTATCTATTTGTAGTAAATAGCTATATTGAGCATATTTCGTTGTAATAAGTTGATAGCCATACTTGCAGGTATCTCCATGCCCAGAGTTTTTTTTCTTAATTATTTTATATGAAATTTTTTTTATATTATCTCTTATAATATTGGCTGATTTATCTATAGACCCATCATCTATAAAGAAAAAGAATAAATTTCTTCTTAATTTTTTTTTTTTTTTTAAAAATTTCTCCCATTCATTAATAAAATAAATTAAGTTTTCTCCTTCATTATAAAATGGAACTAGTACTGCAATTTTCATTTTTAAAAATACTAAAATTCACTTATCAAGTGTTTATAATGGTCTGTATTATAAGGAATTTCTTTTATTTTTTTTTTCACAAATAATTTACTATTTAAATTCAAATAACTTCCAAGAAAAGGTCTTTTAGAATTAGTTTTAAACTTATCCCAAGAAAGATTTTTATCTTTAGAAGATTTTTTTTTAATAAAGTTTATGTAATGAAGATTAATAGGAATTTTATTAGTGGTACTTTTTTTGGATTTTTCAGCTACAGCAAGTACATAATGTATACCATTGCAGCTATTAGATGATTTCAGATAATCAAAATTTTTTTTACGTGTAAATTTAGGATTATAAGAAAATACATCAACCTTATAATCAAATGCATGCTTCTTTTTCTTTGGATCTTTTTTATGATGTAGTAAATAAACCTTGTAATCTTCAAATTTATTTATACCGAAATAAGAATAAAAATATTCTGGAGTAAAATTTAACATTGAGCCAACAAGTCCTCTGCTTGGTTCCCAAATTAAAATTCTACCATCATCTTTTAATAACTTGGAAATATTCATTAAAGCTTTCGAGGGATTGAATAAATTATCCAACACACCACCAGAAAAAATAAAATCAAATTTTTTATGGTATTTTTTTGGTAAGTCTTGGTTTAGATCACCAATAATACTAGCATCTTCATATTTGCTGATATCTAAAGAGTGATATTTAACTGGAAAAGTTTGTTCTAAAAAATATTTATCTGTAATTCTGGTATTTTTAGTTTGTTTTGCGTGTTTGGTTTTATTATCTATTGTTTTTTTATTAATGATGTATTTTTTATTAAATATTTTTTCTAATTCTTCAATATCTAGGTTAACTGTTTGTTTTCCTAGGCATAAAAAGTTGCCTTTTATTGGCTTATAGTTATTTTCAAAAAATAATGTTTTTATATTTTGTCTACAAAATCCCATATGAATAAGTGAATTAATTATATATATACTGTATCAGTTAATAAAGAAAAAAAAAGTTTTATTAAAATTAATTTTGTAAAATTAAATAAGAAAGTTTTTAAAAAATTTATTTAGTTATGAATATTCTTGTCTTGGGTGGTTGTGGATATATTGGGTCTGTATTGATCGAAAAACTAGTGAAAGATAAAAAAAATATTATTACTGCTATTGATACACAGTGGTTTGGAAACTATCTCCCAAAAAATTCTAGAATAAATATTATAAAAGAAGACATAAGAAACGTTGACAAAATTTCTTTTAAAAAAATTGATACGATTATTCACCTAGCAAATATTGCAAATGATCCAGCTGTGGAACTTGATCCCCAACTTTCTTGGGAGGTTAACACTTTAGCGTCAAAATTTTTAATAGAAAAAGCTATAAAAAATAAAGTGAAAAAAATTATTTTTGCTAGTTCCGGAAGTGTATATGGTGTTAAAAAAGAAAAAAAAGTAACAGAAAATTTAGATCTCAAGCCAATATCAACTTATAATAAAACAAAAATGATAGCTGAGCGAGTTTTGTTAAGTTACAAAGATAAGATTAAAGTCTTTTGTGTGAGGCCAGCTACTGTATGTGGATTATCCCCCAGAATGAGATTCGATGTATCTGTTAATATGCTTACATTACAGGCCTTAAAATCAAAAAAAATTACTGTTCATGGTGGCTCACAAATAAGACCAAATATACATATACAAGATCTTGTAAGTGTTTTTGTGCACCTTTTGAAAAATAAAAATACAAAACCAGGTGTATATAATGCTGGCTTTGAAAATATGTCCATTTTAGCTATAGCCAAAACAATTCAAAAAATAATTCCTTCGAAAATAATTGTGACAAAAACTAAAGATATAAGATCTTATAGATTAGATTCATCAAAACTTTTAAAGACTGGTTTTAAACCATCATTTAAAGTTAGAGATGCAATACTCAAAATCCAAGAAAATTTTAATAATAAAAAATTAATTATAAGAAAAAATAATTTTTCAGTAGAATGGTTAAAAAAAATATTAGAAAATGATAAAATCACCATACAGACTAAATAAAAATTTTAATAAAATTTTTAACAATAAAACAAATTTTTTTTTATCCAATATTTATAAAAAATTATATTTAAGCAGGTATACTGAAGAATTTATAAGAGATATTTATCCACAAAAAAAAATGCGTACACCAACTCACCTTGGTATAGGTCAAGAGGCAGTAGCTGTAGGAGTTTGTTTAAATCTTATAAAAAATGACAGTGTGTTTTGTCACCATAGAAGTCATTTACCTTTTATAGCTCTTGAAGGCAGCATTTATAAGCTTTTTTGTGAATTAATGGGCAAAAAAGATGGGGTTAGTGGGGGTAAGGGAGGCTCAGTTCACCTATCTATTGACAAAAAGTATAAATTTAGTAGCACAGCAATATTAGCACAATCACTAGGATTGGCTGTGGGTGCTGGACTATCATTTAAAGTTTTAAAAAAAAATAATATCTCTGTTGCTTTTTTTGGAAATGCTTCTCTAGAAGAAGGTGCCGCATATGAAGCGCTAAATTTTTCATCTCTTAAAAATATACCAACACTTTTTGTTTATGAAAATAATTTTTATTCTACTGAAATGCCTAATTATAAAGGATATATGAAAAAAGTTAATTATCAAAAAATAATCAAATCACTTGGAATAAAGTATTTTAAAGTTGATGGTAATAATATTTCAGAAGTTTATGATAAAAGTTTAAAAGCCATAGATTATATAAGACAATCCTCAAGACCTGTTTTTATTGAATTTATAACTTATAGATGGCTTGAGCATTGTGGTCCTTTTTATGATGTTGAACAAGGTAGAAATTACAGAAAAAATGATGAAGTAGAACATTGGAAAAAAGCTTGCCCTGTAAACAATTATAAGAAAAAACTAATAAAAAAATTAAGTTTAAAAAAAATTTTATATATAGAAAATTCTGTAAAGAAAATTGTAGATAATAGTTATTTGAAAGCAACAAAAGCAAAATATCCAACAAAAAAAGATCTTTATAAAAATGTTTAAAAAAGAATTAACATATTCTGAAACTATAGGTGAAACACTATGCTTGAATATGAAAAAAAATAAAAAAATACTGATTGCAGGTTTGGAGGTAAACTATTCCTCTAAGGTGTTTGGCTCTTTAAAAAAACCCTATCAAAACTATCCAAAACAATTTTTACAATCACCAGCAATGGAAAATGGTCTTTGTACAATTCTTGCTGGCGCAGCTATATCAGGTCTAAAACCATTATTTGTTAACAATAGATGTGATTTTCTATTGCTAGCATTTGACCCCATAGTAAACATAATTGATAAATGGAAATATATGTTTGATGGAAATTCAGGCACATGTCCCATAGTAATTACAGCTGTAATTGGAAGAGGATGGGGGCAAGGTGCAACTCATTCACAATCATTCCATAACTTTTTTAGCCGTCTATCTGGATTCGATATTTTTTTACCAACTTTTCCTTCAGATGTTAAAAATGTATATAATTATTGTCTTCAATCAAAGAAACCGTCAATAATATTAAAACATAGAAGTTTATTTGATATTAGAGAAAAAAATAAAAATAAAAAATTTCTTTATGGAAAAGCAAATTTTATAACTAAAGGTAATAAGCTTTGCATAATCACACTATCTTATGGCACAATACAATGTTTAAAAATTTATGATGAATTAAAAAAAAACCATAATAAAAAAATTACTATATTGGACCTAGTATCCTTGAATCCTTTGGATAAAAATAAAATTTTAAAAGTTGTTAAAAAACATGATAAAATTATGATAGTTGATATAGATCATGTAAGTGGTGGACTTACCAGTGAAATATATTCTCTTATTGCTGATAAATTTAAAAATAAAATAATAAAAAAAATAGGTAATAAGTTTTTACCAGCACCAGTTTCTGTTGAGTTAGAAAAACAATTTTATCCTAGTACTCAAATCATATATGATGAATGCTGTAAGCTTTTAAATATTAAAAAAAAAAATAACAATATAAATGACGACCAAGGGTTTTTTGGTCCATACTAGATTAATGAAGTTGAAAAATGAAAATCAATTAAGAACTTTAAGAAAGCAAAACTCAAAAAAAAAAGTAGGTCTTTGCCATGGTGTATTTGATATATTACACAATGGGCATATAGAGCATTTTAAAAATGCCAAAAAAAAAGTTGATATTTTGGTTGTAAGTATAACAGAAAAAAAATATGTCAATAAAGGACCTCGGCAACCCCTTAATTCAAACGATGAAAGAATATCAGTTTTAAATTCTATTAAAATTATAGATCATGTTTACTTAAATGAAAATAAAGATGCAATAAAAGTAATTAAAAATCTAAAACCAAATTATTATTTTAAAGGAAAAGATTATCTTGAAAATGATATGCATGGAAATTTAAAAAAAGAGATAGACGAATTAAAGAAAAATAAAGGCCAACTTATTTTTACTACAACAAAACTTCTTAGCTCAACAAAGTTATTTAATAATAATTATAAATGGACATCAGAACAAAAGGAAGTTTTAAAAAAAATTAGTAAAATTAATCTAAATGATATTGTAAAAATATTTGATAGTTTACTTAAAAGAGAGATAAACATAATTGGTGAACCTATAATTGATAAATATGAAGAGTGTGACATCCTTGGTACAACTACTAAAGATCCTGCAATATCCATACTTTCAAAAAATAATAAAGCAATATCTGGTGGTGTTATTGCAGTGGCAAAAATGGCTTCTACATTTGTAAAAAAAATAAATTTATACACTTATGGTGATCCAAAAGTAATAAAAAGATTAATTTACCCTATAAAGAATATTAAAATAATATCTCTATCAAAAAATAAAGAAATACAAACAAAAACTCGTTTTATAAATTCTAATAGGGGAGAAAAATTATTACAAATAACAAATTTAAGTAAGAATGTATTTACAAATAGTGAAATAAATAAATCACTTAATATAATTAAAAAAATCAAAGACAATTTAATTATTTGTGACTTTGGCGTTGGCTTATTTGAAAAAAAATTATTAAAACTTTTAAATAATCATAAAGTTAAAAAATTTATTAATGTTCAAACAAATTCCGTAAATTATGGATTCAATCTTTTTACAAAATTTACAAACTCATTTTATTTAAGTCTAGATAATAGAGAGTGGTCACTTGGGTTAAATATGAGGGATTTAAATATAAATACAATCAAAAATAAACTAAGAAATATACCCAATAAGAGCATAACCAAAGGACAGCTTGGTGCTACATTTATTAAAAAAAATAATATTATAAATACACCTGTTTTTGTTAAGTCAGTAAATGATACAACAGGAAGTGGTGATGCATATTTTATTTTGACCTCATTGTTGCTCATGGAAAATACACCAGATATATTGATTCCATTTATTGGCAATCTATATGCCGGTATGCATGGACAAGGCCTTGGAAATAAAAATATAATCTCTAAAGAAAAAACCATTCAAAATATAATTAGTATAAGAAAAATTTAAAATAAATTTTAGTCTTAAAAATAATTATTATATTTTTTAAAATTAATTAATGAGCTAAAATTAAAAGCTGGATATAAAAAAGTCAAAACATTCCTTTTTTTAAAAATCGTAAATTTTGATCTTCTATGGAAACCATTGGTACAAGCTACAATTAAAGAATTTTTTTTCACTGTAATTTTAGTTTTAAATTTCATAAATTTTTTACTATTAGGGTTTCGTTCATCAAAAATCCATTGTTCATTATTGTTAAAAAATTTCAAATACTGATAATCTATCTTATGAGATCCTAAAGCAAAATCAAAGTGTCCTTCACCTAATTTTATATCATCAGGATAATAGAACATTTTGATATTTGGCAAATATCTATCAACATGATAAATGTTGTCCCCAGGTACATCTGGCTCAGGTATTTTTTTTGGTATACTTGTTAAGACTGAAATAGAAGGTTTAACTGGAGCACCATAAACAGCTTGCGTAATTTTATTGCTAATTGATATTAATAAATGTTTTTCATCTATTTTAATATTTTTTAAAATTTTTTTAACATGTGCATTTCCAACAACATTTTTGTCTAGATTATCATTTTCATCAGAAATATTATCTATTAAATCTTTAATATGTTTGTAATCTTGTGCTTCTAAAATATTTTCTAGAATAATTATTCCACAATGTGATAAACATTTTTCCTGATTTTTGTTTACATTGTTAATAGGATCAAATAAGAATCTAAAATTTTCGAATTTTTCATTATTAGTGTTAAAAAAAAAATTTTGAAAAGCTTTATTTTTTTTTGCTAACTTTATTAAAAAAAAAATCTCTAAATAACGATAAAATCGTGATTTTGAATATGCAAATTTTAACCCAGGATAATAATTCAGTCTATTAATAAAATTTTTTATTTTTTTTGGATCCTTTAGAAGTTTTAACCAATTCTTAGGATTTACAATATCCTTAACTAAATTTAACATGTTTCCATACAATCATTTTAACTTTACTAAACTTTTTTGATAATTATTAATTATCTATTAAAATATAATCCTTTGAGTTAATAAATTTTTTTATTTTGATATATTTATCTTTATGCATTTTCATGTTAAAATTGCTTATCCAATATTTATATAATTCCATTCTGCAAAAATTTCTAAACCCTCCTACTGCATGTTTAACTTTATTTAGATCATTGAAAAACCATCTATTGTTAAAATATTCATACTTCATATAACTATGCTGTAAAACCTGTTTCTGATTTTTTACACTACGTGGTTTTTTTAAGTTTTTTAGAAATTCCAAGTAATTTTTTTTATTCTTTGGTGTTATTGTAAAATCATAATTTATTTGAGTATGATTGTTCGATGCATTTATAACATTTATACCAAAGAATGGATACTCACCAGCTATCGTCCCATAAACTGTCAGTACATAATCTACACCTTCTTTAATTAATTGATTGTGAGATATTTTATTATCTATGTAATTAATTTTAGGATATCTTTTTACATACCTTTTTACCAAATCAATAGTGTTATCAAAATATGTAGTATAATCAGGATGACATTTTATATACCAATCGTAATTAGTCTCATTAGATATTTTTCCTAAACTTTCTAACCACTGAAAATTATCAGTAAAAAAAGCATTGCCAAATGCATGGGGTGAGTCACAAAAACTATGTGGTGCAATCAATATCTTTATTTTTTTGGATTTTTTTAATATTCTCTTATTTTTAATTTTGCCATATGCATTTCTTGATACATAAACAAGATCGCTAGACAATTGACCATTAAATCTTTTTAGTAACTTTTCTTTTGTAAATTTCAATTTATCATTTTTTTGTATAGTTGGTAAACCATTAAATATTTTTTTGTAATCTGTATATTCAAATCCAGGAAGTATTTTATTTTTGTTTAAACAATATAGTTTTTCAATATTAGCAACATAAGCAGGTAAATTTTTACTAATAGCAAATCTTAAAGGCATGGCTGCCAGATAAACTCCATGAAAAGAAATAACAGAACTAATTTTTTTTTTGAAAAAAAAATTTTCCCAGTAAAAAAATAGCTTAATAGAGTCCAAAAAAAATTCTTTAAATTCGTCAGAATTTATATCTATTGTTGGATATAAAGTTTTTTTTAAAAAACTGTCATAAATTAGATCTCCAATTAATATATTATTAATTTTATAGTTTTCTAATTTTTCTTTTGATTTTATTTTTTTGTTATAATTTTTAAATTCCTTTAAAGCATTTTTTTCAATTTTATAATCCATCTTAGGCCAAAAAATATTTTTAACACCAAATGATTTATAAATCCCAAATGATCGAAGTGAAAATAAATTACCCAACTTCCAATAAAGTTTTTGAATAAAAGACTGATTTAATTTTGATCCTATTAATTGATAACCTGGATACCCCTCTACTTTTGCCTTATGTTTTTTTGATAGAATATTGCAAATATATGACGCGGCTATATGGTTAAATGTCCAACTATTAAATTCTAAGAGTATAGTTTTATCACTTCCCTGATTTAATCTTGAAGAACTAAATAGATTTGAAAAAAAAGAAGTTGTTTTACTTCTAATTATCAACTTCTCTAAAAAATTCATTCTATTTACTGTTTAATCTAATTAAAATTTTAGATTATTAAATTTTTTCATTTATAGTTTTACTATTTTTAATCAATTTTTTTAGATCTGCTACACTTAAAAATATTGAGTTAGATTTTGAGTTATATGAAAAATTTTTAGGTAAAGATTTTGAAAAAAGTTTTTTATTATAATATTTTTTTTGAGCATTATTATTCTGTTGTAGAATAATGTAATATTTTTTGGTCGAAATAGTGTTCGATGATTCTTCTGAACTAATCATTTCTTCATGTAATTTCTCTCCAGGTCTTTTTCCAATTATTTGAATTTTACAATTTTCACAGATACTTTTGACAACATCAATTATACGATAAGAAGGAATTTTTGGCACAATAATATCTGCACCGTATGAATTTTGAATAGTCCAAATAACTAAATTAATACTTTCCGTCATTGTAATATTAAACCTAGTCATTTCTTTATCTGTTATACTTAAAATACCTTTTTCTTTTTGTTTTATAAAGAGAGGTATAACGCTTCCTCTGCTCCCCATTACATTTCCATATCTCACTACTGAGAAAGATAATTTCTTTTTGCCTATGTAATTGTTGGCAGCAATAAATAACTTATCTGCGCAAAGTTTAGTTGCTCCATACAAATTTAGTGGTGATGACGCTTTATCACTAGAAAGTGCAACAACTTTTTTAACATCAGTATTAAGACATGCTTCTATAACATTTTGAGCACCGACAATATTAGTGTTGATTACTTCAAAAGGATTATACTCTCCAGAAGGCACTTGTTTTAAAGCGGCAGCATGAATAACAATATCTATACCATTTAAGGCTCTAGTTATTCTCTTTTCATCCCTAACATCTCCTATAAAAAATCTAATAAATGGATATTTTTTTTGAGGAAATTTTTCTTGCATCTTAGACTGCTTAAGCTCGTCCCTGCTAAATATAACTAATCTTTTTATATTTTTAATTTTATCACATAGGTGTTTTGTCATTGCCTGGCCAAATGAACCAGTACCACCAGTAATTAATATCGAAGAGCCTTTAATATTTAACATTATAGATTATATTTCATTCTTTTAACATTCACCAAAGATTTTAGCTAGTTTTTATTTTTCACCATTTTCTTGGATCAATAATTTCTAATTTATTTGTTGAAAAATCCTTAAAGACAATATTTTTATTTTTTTTAAAAATACTTAATATTTCTATTAACTGTGCAGGACTGTTTGTTCCAATAGTCAATATATCTACTAGATTGATTGATTTAATAAAACTAATGCATGCTTCTTGTCTTGAAATATTATTTAATTTACACCATGAGTCTAGTTTTTTAATTTTGGATAAAAAGTATTTATTTTTCAAGATTTTTTCTAACTTGGATATTTTGCTTGTTAAAATACCTTGTAAAAATACTGACCTTGCTTGAATAGTTATGTTTTTTTTTTTTAATATCTTGAGCCAAGGGCTTAACAAAATTCTATTGTCAAAAATATTTATGGGTAGCTGAACTATCTCTGGTGTAAATTTAACAAAAACTAATTTTAAATCTTTAGGATCATAAATAGATACACCAATTTTCTTAAAATAATTTAACTTTTTTAATAATTTAATTTTTTTTATAAACCTATTGCCATAGGCTGATTTAAGATCTTTAATATTATGAATCAGAATAGTATCAAATGAATTGATATTTAGCTTTAATAGTTTTTTTTTAACAATATTTTCTAAATTATTTATGAAGGAAAGTTTTTTTTTAGAAGGAAGTGATATTTTTGTAATTAATTTAATTTTCTTTAATCTTTTATTTTTATAAGTATTAATATTGGGCCCATAATCAAAAGCTATGTCAAAGTATTTAATTTTATGTTCATCGCTAATCTTAAGTATTTTTTGAGTATTTATAATTTGATTTTTTAAGATTCCATATCTGTTATTAAAATTTGCAGTTCCTAAAGCAATTTTCATATTGTTATTTATTTTTGAAAAATAATCTAATTGAATTAATAATATGAGTTTGTTCTTTATTTTTTAAATCATAATAAATTGGCAAACTTACTGTTTCTTTGTAATATTTTTCTGCATTTTTACCAATATATCTTTCATTAAATATTTTAAATTTATAAATTGGAATATAGTGATATTGTAAAATAATCTTTTTTTTTCTCATATATTTTATAAATAAATCTTTTTTTTTATTGCTAAAATTTTTTAAATTAATGAGATAAAGATGGTATGAGGGTTTATTTTTTTTTGTGTAGCTTGGAATTAAAATATTCTTAAAATTAGTTAGTTCCTTATCGTATCTAAATGCAATTTTTTTTCTCTGATTTATGAATAATTTAACTCTTTTTAATTGACTTAATCCAAGAGCACACTGAAAATCATTCATTCTTAGGTTAAATCCTTTGCATAGCACTTCGTAATCCCAGTGTTTTCTTTTATTTTTTATTATTCCTAATGATCTAAATTCTTTTACTTTTTTATCTATATTTTTTAAATTAGTGCTAATAACACCTCCTTCTCCCGTAGTTATCGTCTTTAAAGGATGAAGAGAGAAAGTAGAAATGTCAGCATGCTTGCAGCAACCAACTTTATAATCTTTATTATTTAATCTGTATTCTGCACCAAATGCATGGCATGCATCCTCAATTATGAGACATTTCAATTTTTTTTTTAAATTTTTAAAGTTTTTCACATTTTCAGGATATCCACCATTATACATGGTAACTATTGCTTTAATTTTTTTTAGTTTAAATTTTTTACAGCAATTTAATATATCTTCTGGTCTCATTTGACCTGTATGTTTATCAACATCTGCTAAAAAAATTTTAGCACCAAGGTGTTTTGCTACATTGTACGAGGCCACAAAGTTTATTGCAGGCATAATAATCTTGTCATTTTTTTTAAGTCCAATTGCAAGCATAGCCAGGAACAAAGCAGAGGTTCCGCTATTACAAACTGAAACATATTTTGCGCTAAAATAATTACACAAAGCATTTTCAAATTTTGTAACTGTACTTCCAGTCGTTATAATGTCATTTTTAAGGGCTGCTAAAACAGACTTTATATCATTGTCATTTATAGATTGTTTTCCATAAGGAATTATTTTCATTTTATTTATGCTTATTTATTTTAAACAATAACTCTGCTTTTCTCCAGTCACTCATATCATCAATATCTATAGCACTTTGTTTATTCAAAATATGTCCATAATATTTTGAAAATACTTTTTGTTTAAATACCTGATCTTCCTTAAATATTACAAATGTTGCACTTTCATAATATTTTTTTTTTATGTTTTGTGAATCGACTAAAAGTTTTTTTTTATTCAGGGGCTTAAAATAATTTTTTTCTTTTTTAAATGCCCATTCTATTGGAGCATCATATTCTAAAAATGTCATCATCGGATAATTCATTTTCGTTCTCGAGAATTTTTCAGCAGCTGAGATTAGCTGCTCTTTAGTTATAAATGGTGTACAGGCAAATATTAACCAAACTTCATCAAATGATTGATTCTTTTTTTTATATTCTTTTAATGTAAATTTTAAAACATCTTGAATAATTACATTGTTTTTTGAAAGTTTTTTTGAACGCAAAAAATCAAATTTTATACCTAATTTTTCCACTATTTTTTTTATTTTTGTGTCATCAGTTGAAATATGAATTTTTTCAAAAAGTTTTGATTTTTTTAAGGCATCTATTGGATAAGAGATCATTGGCTTATTAAAAAAAGACTTAATATTTTTATTCTTAATTCTGACTGAGCCGCTTCTTGCTGGTATAATGGCTATTCTTTTTGGCTGCATTTAATTTAGTCTTTTAAAATCTTGATGAGCTTCCTCTATTTTTATCTCTTTTTTTGGATTTTTCATTTCTGATATCTTTTTGAAAACTTTATCAAGTTTAGTTAAATAAAGATCAATAATTTTCTTTTTATGTGCTAATGAAACATAAATTACATTTGTTGCTAAATAACCTTTTTTAAGCATTTCATGTGTAACAAATGTTTTTAGTAGGTTGTTATTTTTTTTAAATCTAAACTGTGGAATCGACTCTAATCCTGAAATCTCTATATTTAAATTATTTTTTTTTGCTAAATTACTCCAACCTTTAATAATATAATTACCTGTCTTCTTAATTGTATTCCAAGTTTTTTTTTCCCTCATGATTTTAAGAGTTTCTATACCAGCTGCAAAGCCAATTCTTTCTGACCAAAAAGTACTACTTAAAAATGTACTTTGAGCTGCTTGCATAATTTTTTTTCTACCTAGTATTGCTGTTATTGCATACCCATTACCTAATGCTTTTCCATAAGTAATCATATCTGGATATACGCCGTACTCACTATGTAAACCACCTTGAGTTTGCCTAAATCCAGATGTGCACTCATCAAAAATTAAAATAGCCTTATATTTTTTTGTTAAATCTCTTACTTTAATTAAAAAATTATCTTGGGGTTTTACATTTCTAACCACTTCCATTTTTACAATTCCAACTTTTTTTGTTTTTAATAATAATTCAAGTCTTTTTATGTCGTTATATCTAAATAAATATATTGAGTTCTTTAAACTAGAATTTACACCTTCTGTTTTGACATTATTAGCTAGATGATAATTTAGATTTGTTTTATCTTTTAAGTTTGACGCCAAATACCAATCATGCCAGCCATGATATCCACATACAGCTACATTTTGATTTTTTTTATTACTTGCTTTTGCTATTCTAATTGCAATTGTGTTAGCTTCGCCTCCAGTACGAGCAAATTTTGCCATATCGGCCCATTTATTTATTCTAAGTAACTCTTTAGCTAATCTAACTTCGTCATATGTATTAAGAGTTGATAGATTTCCATTTTTTACTGTTTTCAAAACAGCCTTATTAACTCTTACATTTCCATATCCAAGCACATTTGTACCAACAGCAAAAATCATATCTATATATTTCTTATTCTTTAGATCCCAAACATAACAATCTTTTGATCTTTTAAAGTATGTGGGCCATTTATTTGGGAGAAACATTTCAGGTCTTTTAGAATACAGAAGATTTCCACCAGGAATTACTTTAATAGCTTTTTTCCAATATATGTTCATACAATTTTAATATAGCTTATTTTTAAAATTTACTTTCTTTTAACTTTTATTCTTAATTTTATTTAGTTCTTTTTGAAGTTCATCATATTCTTTAGCTTTCGTATCTAAAAAATTAATTATCAAAGTCGTTTTTTTTTTTACTCCCTTGGTTGTAAGCAAGTACTTATAAGCTAACTTATTTTCATTTTTTTTAAAATTTCTTATTTTTATAAACCCTTTTTTACTTAACTGATTTAGACAATAGTTTATTTTTCCTAAACTAAACCCAAGTTCTTCTGCAAGATTTCTTTGGTTGTTATTTGGTTTTTTTTCTAAAACTCTAAGTAAATTTAAATGATCATTATTATCCATAACAATTTATTTGGAATATATGTTCATTAATTGAACTAATCAATAAGTTTAATTGCTTTTATATACTTTGTAAATATTATGCATTAGAATAATGTATAAATTATCAATTTACTTATAATAATATTAAAAAAATGAATTTAAATAAATTAAAAAATCCTTTTTTTATTGCAGAATTGTCTGCCAATCATAATGGCTCACTCAAAAATGCAAAAAAATTAATAGACCATGCTAAAAAATATGGTGCTGATGCTGTAAAATTACAAACTTATACACCCGATACAATGACATTAAATTCAAAAAAAAAAGATTTTTTAATAAAAGATGGTTTATGGAAAGGTTATAATTTATGGTCACTTTTTGATAAAGGTAAAACTCCCTACGCTTGGCATAAGATTTTATTTGATTATGCTAAAAAAAAAAAAATACAATGTTTCAGCACTCCCTTTAGTGAAGAAGCTGTTGATTTTTTAGAGGAATTGAATTGTCCTTTTTATAAAGTAGCTTCTTTTGAAATGACTGACCTGCCACTAATTAAAAAAATTGCAGAAACTAAGAAAAAAATTATTATTTCCACAGGAATGGCTAATTTAAGAGAAATCGACAAATCATTCAATTTGGCAAAAAAATATGGGGCAAAAGAAATTATTCTTTTATATTGTGTTAGTAATTACCCTGCAAAAAATAGTGACTTTAATTTGAATAATATTTACCTACTTAAAGATAGATATAAATGTGCAATTGGTTTCTCAGACCATTCTAATAATTTTCAGCTTGCAGAAGCTGCTGTTGCGGCCGGTGCAGAAGTTTTTGAAAAACATATATATTTAAACAATGTTAAAAGCCTTGACTACAAGTTTTCTCTAAAGGGTAAAGAAATTAAAAAATATCGAGATGCTTTAAACAATACAAATCTACTGATGGGGAAAAAATATTTCTATAGAACATTTAATGAAAAAAAAAATAGAATTCTTAGAAGGTCAATTTATGCAACAAAGGATATAAAAAAGAGGGAATTGCTTACCAAAGAAAATATAAGGATAATAAGACCTGGTTATGGTTTAGATCCTGTATATTTTGAGCAATTAATAGATAAAAATTCACCTATTGATATTAAAAAAGAGACACCATTACGCAAATCTATTCTTGTGAAGTTAAAAATAAAAAAAATCAAATAATTTTAAGTCAAGTTAAAAAATCTTAGTTTTAATTATTAAAACCATGCAATATGATATCGTGTGCTTTTTTATTAATATACACATGATTCTTTAAAATTCCTTCTCTTTTAAATCCATATTTTTCTAAAAATAAAATTTCTTTTTTTCTAATTGAGTATGTTTCTGTATAAATTTTTTTTAGACCTAAGCTATTGAAGGATACTTCTTTAATCAAATTCAAAAAAATTTTGAAATAAAAGAATTTAATTTTTTTGTTTTTTTCTAAATCTGTTTTAAACAACAATGAAACTTCTGCTCTAAAATTAGACCATGAAATATGCACTAGGCCTCCATATCCAATTAATTTAGAATTTTCCTTAATAGAAAAAATTAAATTTTTTGGTTTTATATTCTCATATTCTTTAAAAATAATTTTTTTAAAATATTTTTTCTGATCTTCTTTTGTTATTTTTTTCTTTTGTCTTAAGTTTAAAATTTGTTGATTTCTCCATATTCTAATTTTTTCAACATCATGTTTGGAAATTGGACACAATTTAATATTATTTTTTTCAAAAGTTTTATTTTTTAGGATTTTGTAGTTTTTTAAAGCTATCATTTTTTTATCATTCTTTATTATTTTCTTCAAATAACAAATACATTTTCAAATAACTATATCTTTTCTTTAAATAAAACTCTTGCAGGACTTCCACCAATAATCATTTTTTTTTGTTTAATCTTTAAATTTACAATCGTATGAGGCATTACTCTACACCCCTCCTCGATTACAGTTTTTTCCAATATACTGCTGTTATATCCTATGTACGTATTTTTTTTTATCTTGGCTCCTGCTGCAATTATTACATCCTTACCAATAAAACAATTTTCCTCAATTTTAACATGTGGTGCTATTGATGAGTTGGGCATAAAATTACAAAAATTACCTATACTCGTACTGCTATAAATATTACACCCTGGGTAAATAGAAACTCCCGCTCCTATTTTCGCTTTTCCACCTATTAAGCTATTAGGGTGAATAATGGACATAAATCTTGAGGTATTAATTTTAAATTTTTTAATTAATTTAATTCTTATAAATCTGTTGTCTTTGTGAAAAATATTTATAAAAAATTTTTCTTTCTTAAATAATTTAATATCAGAAAATTTTCCAATTACTTTTACGCCGTTAATACTTTTTTTGATTATTTTATTGTTGTCTAAAATTCCAATAATCTTAATAAACTGTTCACTTTCTATCTTATTTATATCATTTATAAGATCTATTATCTCTATGCTAGAGTTTCCTCCTCCAATCAATATTAATGGTATTTCTTTCATAATAATGGTGGGCTAGGGAAGATTTAAACCTCCGACCTCACGTTTATCTAACGTGCGCTCTATTCTCTGAGCTACTAGCCCTACGTTAAATAAATATCTATTCCCATATAAAGTCAAACTATAATTTAATAGTTTTTTGAAATTCAAAGTATATTTTTTGTGTTATTGATTTTTCAAAAACTTTATACTTTAGTTTGTCAATCTTATTCACAGGTGTAATCTCAGCTGCTGTTCCTGTTACAAAACATTCAGAAGCATTCATTATTTCTTTTTTTGTAATATGTTTTTCGATTACTTTTAATTTTAGTTTTGAACAAATTTTTATTACATGTTTACGGGTTATGCCATTTAAAAAACAATCAGCTATTGGTGTTATAACCTTTCCATTAATTATAAAAAAAATATTTGAGCTAGTGGTTTCTGCAACATAATTTCTATAGTCAAACATTAACGCATCATCGTAACCTTTTCTAAAAGCTTCATTTTTTGCTAACGAACAGATTTGATACAAACCAGAACATTTACTTTGAGTGGGTGCCGACTCATTACTTGGGCGTTTCCATTTTGTCAAAGTTAAACTTATTCCTTTTTTAATCACATCGTTAGAGTAATAAGATGGCCATTCCCAAATTGCTATTGCTGTTTTTATTTTAATACCAATTGAGTGAGGCGACATAGAACCCGAACCTCTCCAGGCTATAGGTCTTAAGTATCCTTCTTTAATGTTGTTTTTTTTTATTAGTTCATAGCAACGTTTTTCAAGGTATTTAATATTGAATGGTATTCTAAAATCTAACAAAATTGCAGATTTTTTAAATCTCATTAGATGTTCTTTAATCTTAAAAGGTCTATAATTATAAACTCTTATACCCTCAAAAACTGAAGATGCAAAATGTAAGCTGTGATCAAGTATATGGGTGTTTGCTTTACTACATTTTATAAAATTTCCGTCGTACCATACGACTCCTTTTAATTTATCGAATCTTGTTAATTTCACGATATAAAATTTTTAATTTTTTGCTCTTTTGTTATTGCCATCATGCGAGCATAAAAAAAACACTAAAGAAATTCTCACACCAGAAACTATCTTGGTAACTTCATGTGGTCTCAAGCAATTGCTTATTATCATAGACTGATAAAATGGTTTAAATACATTTGGTTTTTTGTCTTCTTTATTTTTGTAAACAACATAATCTCCTCCTTCAAATTCTGCTCCTATTTGAATTACAACTGCCGCTAAATAATCTGGATTACTATCAACATCTAAGTGATATCCAATAAATGAGTCTTGACACATTTTATTCACCTGAACTCTTCTTATATATAGTTCTTTTTCATATGAAATTATCTCTCCAAAAATTTTTTTATAATTTATCTTGTTAAGTATGTTCAAAACTTTTTCAGAGTGTTGATTGTTAACAATTTCAGGTTTATCAACATCTGTCATAAATCTACCAACTTCAACTTTGTTCTTTTCACCAGCATCACCTATTTGGACTGTTTCATATGATATATTTTTTGATGCATCTTTTAATGTCTCAAAATCTAAATTTTCAAAAAAACTATCTTTTAAATTAAATAAAACTGTTCCTTTATCTTGATAATCTTTTTTTAACAGGTCTAAATTTGTATTATTATATAATGTCATTGATGAAGTTTATTATGAAGCACTTGTAATTTATATTGTTATGTAAAAACTTGTTAATTTATATTGTTTTGTAAAAAAATGTCAAATACTGTAAAAGATAGTCTTATTAAAAAATGAATTTAGGCTATTTTACATTTCCAATACATCCAACAGATAAAAACTACTATCAAAGCTTAATGGAAGATAGGCAATCAGTAATATTGGCTGATAAATTAGGCTTTAAAGAAGCATTTATAGGTGAGCACTTAACTGATAAGTGTGAAAAAATTACCTCTTGTGCAAATTTTATTTCAAGTTTAATTTTTGAGACAAAAAAAATTAAACTAGCTACTGGAACACTTAACCTTCCCAATTCTCACCCTGCAGCTATAGCGGGTCAAGTTGCTATGCTTGACAATATGTTAAAAGGTAGATTCATTATGGGTATAGGTCCAGGAAGTTTAACATCTGACATGGAGGTATTCGATACATTAAATAAAAACAGAACAGAAATGTTTTTAGAGAGTATTCAGCATATATTTGATATTTGGAGTGCAAAGGGTCCTCTTGATTTAAAAGGAAAATATTGGAATATATCAACGAAAAATACTTTTGATAATGATTTAAATATTGGTGTTATACCAAAACCCTATCAGAAACCTAATCCTGAGATTGTAGTAACATCTTTGGGATCTAGTCAAAAAGCTTTAGATTCTGCACTAAATAGAGGTTGGAATGTTTTAAGTTCAAATTTTTTAAATAATGAAAGACTACTGGAACAAAACAAAATTATATCAGAAAACCAAAGAAATGACGTTCACTGGAGAGTCGCAAAATTTATTTTTGTGAGTCAAAAAAAAAGTGAATTAGAAAGTTACGGTTTATCTGAAAAAAGTCCAATTTTTTTTTGTTTTAAACAAATTTTTAATAAACTAAAAAAAGCAAATCGTTTAGATATATTTAAAAAAAATATAGACGATAAGAATGAAAAAATAGATTTCTATAAAATTTTAAGTGAAATTTCGATCGTAGGATCTGTAGAAGAGGTAACAAATAAAATTTTAGAATTGAAACAAAATCTATCTATGATGAAAACTCTTACTTATGTTAATGTAGACTGGAAAAATGATATTTTATCAAAAAAATCTATGGAATTATTAGCAGAAAAAGTTAATAAAAATATATCCTAATATGGAATCCACAAAAGCTAGAAAAATTATCAAAATTAATAAATTAATTAATAAAAAAAAAAGTAGAGAAATTATTAATTTTATTAAAGATAAAAGAAAAAAATTAACTTTTAAACTTACAAAAGATGATTTGAGAAAAATCGAAAAAATAAGAAATGAGTATGATTTAATTAAAAAAAAAACAAAAATCAATATTCCTCGAAATCTTTCATTTTATAAAATTATAAAAAAAAAATATAATGATTTTACGTGGGATAAAATAAACAAACATTATGATATTAAATTTCACTCAAATTATATTAATCAAAGAATTACTCTTGCTTCTCTTTTGCTTGAAAGAGTTACCAAAAATAAAGTGTCTAAAAAGGTAATAAATAATAAAGAAACATTAATAAAACAATTTCTGAATAGCGATATATTTGTGAAAATAAACTCAGAAAATAAAATGCTATTTTTAAAATTAATAAATTCATTAGGTAACACTAGTGAACTAATAATAATATCTCCTGTTTGTCCTGACTACTCTTCTATTAAAAAAGCTCCTGGAATATATGAATTTACTTTTAAAAAGCTAAATTCTGGTATTGGAGTTATTACAGAAAAGCTTTTAGAAAATTTAGAGACAATTCATTCTTTTTTTAAATCCATAGATGTAAAATTTAGACATATTGTTGCAATTGGTGATTTTGAAGCTCTTTCCAAAGATATTCTCAAAAATTTAAAAATAACTGAAGAACAATTCATATCCAAATTAAGGATTAGTCAAAAAAAACTTTTAAAAACTACAAAATGTAAAATTGAAGTTCCTTTATTCACAGAAATTGATGGCGGTCTCAACAGGTGGAAAAAAATATATAAGCTCAATTATTCTAAATTAAAAAAAAATGATTTTGGAAAATCAAAAATTAATAAAAAGATAGTTGCAGAAATTGCTCAATCACGAATAAAATTATATGAAAAATGGTTTAAAAATATTACTAAAAAGAGATTAAATGAAATCATTATAAAGCAAGGGGCAGAATATACAACGATGGGAGATTTCATTTCAAAAAAATATGAAAATAGTCTTATAATTGGAGCTGATCATTTTAGAATGTCTGACTTTTATAAAATCAATTCTCCATCTCTTCCTGTACTTTATTTAAAAAATAATTATAAATAGATTTCGATGCTAAAAGCCAAATTTTAATGCTATCCTTATCTGAACAACATAGAGCAATTAAATCAATTAAAGTAAAAGGTTATTACGTTTTTAAATCAATTTTAAAAGTAAAAGAAATTGATAAATATACAAAAATTTTACATAAACAAAAATCGTATGGTCAAGCTAGTTTTTATAAAAAAAAAATTATAGATAAAACCACAAAAATAATATTTAATTTGCAAGCAAAAGATAAGACTTTTTTAAAACTTATCGAAAATGATTTAATGAATAAAATTAATATTTATTTTCTAAATGATAAAAATTATAGATCTATTGATAAAAAATTACCCAATTACATATTGAGTCAATTTGTTGCAAGATCAAGTGGTAAAGAGCCATGTGTCATACATATGGATGACAAATGCCCCACAACATCAAACACTGTAAACTATCTTCAGTGGGGAATACCTTTGACCGATACAAACTCTAAAAATGGCTGCTCAACTCTTTTGGAAAAATCACATAAACTTGGAATAGAAATACCAAAACAATTTAATAAAGATTTTAAGAACATTGAGTTAAAAAAAGGTGATGTTGTAGTTTGGGATGGTAGAATCTGGCATGGAGCTAAAAAAAATAATTCTAAAAAAGACAGATGGGTTATAATAGTTACTTTTACTAGATGGTTTTTTAAGCCGCATTATGATATTGCAAGAAGTTTCCCAAAAAAATTTTACAAATATTTGAATGTAAAACTAAAAATTATTCTTGGTTTTGCTTCCATTTCAAAATCAAGTGAAAAAATAGGTCTTGTGCAAAGGGGAGATATTAAAAGCGCAAATGATTATTTAATTAAAAAACAATTTTAACTTCAAGCCATTATTTTTTTTCTATCTGTTTTACCACTTCTATTTAATGGAAAATCTTTATAGATTTTGAATTTTTTTGGTATCATATAATTAGGTAATTTTTGAGAGATTTTTTCTAAAAGGTAATTTTCTTTTTTTATTTTTTTTGATTTTATTGCACAAGATAATACTTTTGTATTATTGGTTTTTTTTAAAAAAGTGATCGCATCATCAACGCCATCAATTTTTCTTAAATTGCTTTCAATATCGTTAAGATCAACTCTATATCCATGGATTTTTACAACTTTATCCATTCTTCCTTTTATAAAATATTTTCCCTTAAACAAAACAATTTGATCACTAGTTCTGTACCATCTTACTCCATTATGAAAAACAAAAACATTTTTATTTTGTTTTTTGTCAATATAACCATCTGACAACATTGGACCAGTGACCAAAAGTTCTTGGTTTAATATCTTAACTTTAGTTTTTCCTAGGGGTTTTCCAACAGGCATAAAATCTTCAGATAAAAAATTTTTAACATCTTTTTTTTTGCAATCATGATAAAAAATCCATGGTGAAACTTCTGTGCTTCCATAAAAATTATATAGTTTTTTTGGATTAATTGAATTAAATATATCTTTTGCTAATTTAAGACTAAATGGTTCTCCGCACATAATTAAAACTTTAATATTCGCTTTTATTTTTTTATTCTCTCTATGACTCAAAATTCTGCTTATTGTAGATGGTACGGTTATTAAAACATTAACTTTATTTTTTTCTATATGATTAGATGGATTCAAATTTTCAATAAGATTTTGTGAAGGAGATATTGTTGCACCAAGATAAAAACATGGGAAAAAAATTACTAAAGAAATAACGAATGAAGAATCGTGGTAATCTCCAAATACAAGATTTTTTTTATTTTTATATAAAAAATTTTTTTTTGCCCCAAAACAACTTACAAAACTTTGATACGTTATGCATACACCTTTAGGATCACCTGTAGATCCTGATGTGAAAAAAATCATAGATAAGTTTTTACTTTTAATCTTTTTTTTAGGAAAGTTTTTTTTATTTTCCTTAACATTATTAATTTCATTGTAAGATATTATTTTTATTTTTAAATTTTTAATAGAGGAAAGAAGAAGTTTATTTTTTAATAATAATGAATTTTTAGAAACAATTAAAATATCTGGTTTAGATAATTCAAAAATTTTAATTATTCTATTAAGTGGTAAATTACTACTTAATGGAATCCAAATATTATTGCTTAAAAAAATACTAGCAGTGGCTGCATACATTTCAAAAGATTTGTCAGAAAAAGTAATTATTTTTAACCTTTCTTTATTTTTTATTAAATTCAAAAATTTATTATAAAAAAATTTTAACTCTGAATATCTTTTGATATCATTATAATATTTAAAAAAAACTTTGTTAGAATAAATATTATTAAAACACTTGGAATAAAATGAATTTACGTTCACTTTTTTTTTAATAATTCTATTTTTTTAGCAATATAAGATACTGAAAAAGTAAAATTACTATCCTTAGCAAAATTAAGTTTTATAAAAAATTTTTTTTCTAGTTCCTCTATTATCGTTAGTATATCAAAAGAGTCTACAATACCTTTTTTGTATAAATCATCTTTTGTTGAAAACTGGATTTTTCTATATCTTTTAATTATTGTTTTAACTTCATTTTCTAAGTTTTTTTTTTGCATCTCTAATTCTACAAAAAAAATAGTAAATTTTATATAATTAAAAAAAAACCCCAACTGTTTATAGTCGGGGTTATAAAATAAAATATCAATTTTTTTTAAAATTACTTAAAAATTTTTTTCAGTGCATAAATCAAGCCAATTGAGCTATTAGTACTGGTCAGCTACACGCATTACTGCGCTTCCACATCCAGCCTATCAACGTGGTGGTCTACCACGGCTCTATAGGAAGAACTAG
>Ga0209119_1000237_pt1 | contig 55914 bp, 50 predicted proteins | sample COG_03_FD_184747 | JGI IMG/M metagenome (GOLD analysis project Ga0209119, IMG submission 184747) | Pelagic Microbial community sample from North Sea - COGITO 998_met_03 (SPAdes) (version 2) | ecosystem: Environmental > Aquatic > Marine > Neritic zone/Coastal water | place: Helgoland, sampling...
TTTGGTGAACTCTCACTTCGTGAGTGTCCACACAGATTGTCTTGTTCTAATTGTTAAAGAGCATGCTAACTGCGTTAGCGGCTTAAGTGGTTGTCCGTAGACCCTCTTAAGCGGGAGGCGTATAATACGCGGTTCCCTTTTAATGTCAACGATTTAATTTATTTTCTTTTCAATTAAATCTTGCTACATCCCGCACCAAATATACGTTTACCGTATAAGCAACAAATTAGGAAATCTTGTTTGTTGCGGTTGACCTAACTGGTCTCCCTTGAAGCGAGGGCGCATTATAGAGAGAACAACCTTAGATGCAACACTTAATTACAAATACTTTTTTACTAAAGGGAATTTTGGGTTTAAACCATAAAAAAAGCATTCAACTAAGTGAATGCCTTTTAAAATAGTTCTTATTGTCTATAGTTTTTTATAGCAAGTTAAAACCTTACAATACTAACAATTTATAATACAAATACCCTTTTTAAATACCGAGATACCTATTTATCTTCTGTATTTTTATCTTCTCCATTTTGGCATTCTTCATCATGTTCTTTGGCATCTCCAACTACATCTTCGATCCTTAGTTTATCAACTGTTCTAAAAGTATTGATTGGACCTGCCAACGCATATAAGGCAAACACTATAAAAAGAACTAAAGCAGGTTCAGTTGCGACCACCACAAAAATCAGCATGATAATCAACAGGGCAACAAAAGGTACTTTGCCATGCAAATTTAATTCTTTGAACGAGTTGTATTTAAAGTTACTTACCATTAATAAGCCTGCTACCCCTGTGATGATAGCGACTATGATCCCATAGTCTTGACCATTTATATCGTATTCTACTCCTACCCATATCAATCCAGCGACTAGTGCAGCAGCAGCAGGACTAGCGAGACCTTGAAAATACCTATTATCAGCTATGCCTATTTGCGTATTAAAGCGTGCAAGTCTTAATGCAGCAGCTGCTACATAGATAAAAGCGGCAAGCCAGCCAATTTTACCTAATCCGGTCAATCCCCAGTTATAAGCTACAATTGCAGGTGCCACCCCAAAAGAAACCATATCCGCCATAGAGTCATACTCAGCGCCAAACTCACTCTGGGTATTGGTCATCCTAGCAACACGCCCATCTAACCCATCAAAGATCATTGCCACAAATATGGCAACTGCGGCTGCTTCAAAACGACCGTTCATTGAAGATACAATGGCGAAAAATCCAGAAAACAAACCTGCAGTGGTTAATAAGTTTGGTAGAAGGTAAATTCCCCTGCGTTTCTGTTCAGTCATTGCTTGCATCCCAAAGTTTATATCTTATTAATGTATAAGTTGAGTTTATCGTGTTTACCTGTTGTTAGTATATAGGTAAACACTTATATAGCGCAGTACATCCCAATGCCTCCCTTATGAATCACCTATCAGTAATGCGAATCACTACAGATTGATTAATACGGAAATCACATAAATCTAAATGACTACCATCATTACCTGATAAGCCTGATTTCACAAAAGATAATGACAATATCAGACTTCCCCTCTTTATAAATTTATACAAGATATATCATGTGTAGCTCATATATATTTATTACCAATAATTAATAAATTACCTACCCTAGTAATTAAGAAATCTTAAGCTAATTTCATTTAAGTAGATTACTGTAAGACCAAAGTTTGAAGGAATGGCAAAATAGAACTTTGAGAACATGAACAGTTAACATGTCAATTATTGAGTTACCAGACGATTAAGCATTAAATGCTAGTCCTAGTGTCGCCACAACAAACAATATCAATTTACGCATTTCTATTTAAGGAGTGGTCTGATTATTCATGTATGGGACAATAAATCTCGAACCATAGCATCTTATTTCTAACTAGCATTTGGCTATATAATTTAACCACAAACATTTACGGTTAATCAGTAGAAGAAGAGCTTAAATACAACTGGCTTATAGAGTACCTAGCCGAACATTTGATGAATCAAAATAAATGGCAACTAGCAGAACCTTTATAATTAATGTTAGTTGAGGATGTCAAAACAGTATCAGAAAATCCCAAAACTGTGCTGACAGTATTATAACTCATAGTAGATTTTAGTTAAATTAGTCCTCTATGAAGAGCGTCTAGTACCCTTTAAACAAGCACAAGCTATTTATTTTCATATTGCCTAAACATTACAACAATCAATACAATACAGTGAAACGAAGTTAAGTAAAATTTAAAAAACGTCTTCGGATTTTCCTGAACGAGTTGATGATGAAAAATCACACTAGTCTCTGTAATATTTGTAATTTTTGCATTGGAAAACGTATTTAATTCATTATAAAAAGTGGCATTACATCAAATATATAACGCCCAATTGTCTTAATGTATAGTGATCTCTGAACCCATTACGTCAATTTTAACTATTCCATCTTCACCTAAATCTCCAGCCAATATCTTCTGTGCGAGTGGATTTTCAATTTCACTTTGAATTGCACGTTTCAGAGGTCTTGCACCATAAACAGGGTCAAAACCTGCATCAGCGATTTTTTCCAAGGCAGCAAGGCTTAACTCCAATTTATAACCTTCATCTGCAAGTCGTTCTCTTAACGATCGCAGTTGTATCTTAGCTATTGCTGTGATCTGTTCTTTACCCAGCGGATGGAATACCACAATATCATCCACTCGATTAAGAAACTCTGGTCTAAAATGCTCGCCGACAGCCCCCATTACTAAGCCTTTCATTTGTTGATAATTATTTTCACCGCTGACTTCTTGAATAATATCCGAGCCAAGATTAGAGGTCATAATAATCACCGTATTTTTAAAGTCGACAGTTCGCCCCTGACCATCAGTTAGCCTACCATCATCTAATACCTGTAATAAAATATTAAACACATCAGGATGGGCCTTTTCCACTTCATCGAGCAAAATGACTGAGTAAGGTTTACGTCTGACAGCTTCTGTTAAGTAACCTCCCTCTTCATAACCGACATATCCAGGAGGTGCACCTACCATGCGCGCAACAGAGTGTTTTTCCATAAATTCAGACATGTCAATTCGCACCATGGCATCATCAGTATCAAATAAAAAATTAGCCAGTGTTTTGCAGAGCTCTGTTTTACCCACACCCGTTGGGCCTAAAAATAAAAAAGAACCTATTGGACGGTTAGGATCAGATAACCCTGCCCGTGATCGGCGTATAGCATTGGCAACTGCAGTGACAGCTTCATCCTGACCAACCACCCGTTTATGCACAGCCTCTTCCATTGCCAATAACTTAGCTCTTTCGCCTTCGAGCATTTTAGAAACAGGTATGCCAGTCCATTTAGATAGTACATCTGCTATTTCGTTTTCAGTTACTTTGTTTTTCAACAAAGTTGTCTCTTGCGTTTCCGACTCGGTGGCTAATTCTAGTTTCGATTCAAGTTCAGGTATTCTGCCATATTGTAATTCGGACATACGGCTGAGATCAGAGGCCCTGCGGGCGATTTCTAAGTCGAGTTTGGCTTGTTCTAACTCAGAACGTATCGCTTGCGTGCCTTGCATTGCTTGTTTTTCTGCAATCCAGATTGTTTCAAAAGCAGAAAACTTGTATTCGGCCTGCTCTCGCTCTAACTCAATAAGCTCCAAACGTTTATGACTCGCTTCATCTTTTTCCTTTGCTAAAGCTTGTTCTTCTAGTTTAAGCTGAATGATACGCCTCTCAAGTTTATCCATATCTTCAGGCTTGGAGTCCATTTGCAACCGAATGCTTGATGCAGCTTCGTCAATAAGATCAATCGCTTTATCAGGTAATTGTCTATCGCTGATATATCTACAGGATAACGTTGCTGCAGCTACAATAGCGGGATCGGTTATCTCAACAGAGTGGTGCAATTCGTAGCGTTCTTTTAAACCCCGTAAAATTGCGATGGTATCTTCCACACTTGGTTCTTCTACTAATACTTTTTGAAAACGACGCTCCAACGCTGCATCTTTCTCAATATGTTGCCGATATTCATTTAGGGTCGTGGCTCCAACACAATGTAACTCTCCCCTTGCCAATGCAGGCTTAAGCATATTGCCAGCATCCATAGCCCCTTCGCCTTTACCTGCACCGACCATAGTATGTAATTCATCGATGAATAGAATGACTCGACCTTCTTCTTTACTAAGCTCATTAAGCACAGCTTTTAAACGCTCTTCAAACTCACCACGAAATTTAGCACCTGCTATTAGTGACCCCATATCAAGAGACAACACACGTTTGTTTTTTAACCCTTCTGGAACTTCAGAATTAATAATACGCTGGGCTAACCCTTCAGCAATAGCAGTTTTACCCACGCCTGGCTCACCAATTAATACTGGGTTATTTTTAGTTCGGCGTTGCAATACTTGAATGGTTCGCCGAATTTCATCATCCCTTCCAATGACAGGATCTAGTTTGCCCTGCTCTGCTCGGGCAGTCAGATCGGTGGTGAATTTGTCTAGTGCTTGACGAACATCTTCTGCATTTTGATCGGTAACCTTTTGACCTCCACGCATTTTTTCAATGGCCTTTTCAATCTTTTCTTTATCAGCACCAGATTGTTTAAGTAATTCTCCCAAACTGCCTTTATCTTGAAGCGCTGCCAAAACAAACACTTCTGAAGTGATGTAATCGTCATTACGTTTTTGTGCAATTTTATCGCTTAAATTAAGCAGTATTATGGTACTTTTCCCAAGCTGTACATCTCCGCCAGTTCCTTCAACCCTTGGTAACCTATCTACTGCCACTGACAATGCAGAGCGTAAACTATTAACGTTTATATTGGCTTGGTCAAATAACGGACGTACAGATCCTCCTTGCTGATTAAGCAAGGCAGTCATCAAGTGTACTGGCTCTATATATTGATGATCGCGGCCTAAAACTAAAGATTGAGCCTCTGATATGGCTGTTTGAAATTTACTGGTAAAACTATCTAAGCGCATAAAATCTTTCCGCTACTACTTTGCATAGCTTGGTTATGGGTATAATTTACCTACTAATCAAGTCTGTTGAAGAAAGTCAGCACTTAAAGCATGGATAAAAATTCTAACCATACGTAAAGCTATATATAGATTAATAGTCAACTATTTATCTATTGTACAAACAGAGCTTAATAATTAACCTCAGCTTTAAAATATCAATATTAATCAAGGTAAATTGCGCTGACCATTCTGCCAGTTGTAGGAATAGAATTTGACCCGTTCGCGGCTTGATGTGTTATTCGACGGTGTGAAAAAAATAAATCGGCTTGTTGATAAGTACAATATTCGCCGCCAAAAACACGGGAAATTCCCAAATCAGACATTTTTTGCTTAGCTATGTAATAAAGATCAGTAAAATATTTCTCTTCGGTCTTTTGGCTAAAAGCCTGTGGATAATCGATAAATGCCTCTTTTACTTCTTTCCCTACTTCAAAATGTCTTTGACTGATGGCTGGTCCTATCCAAGCAATTAAATTATTTGCATGAATAGGCATCTTAGACACGGTATTTTCTATCACACCGTTTGCTAATCCTCGCCAACCTGCATGCACTGCCGCAACACAAGTACCTTGATTATCACACAATAAAATAGGTAAGCAATCTGCGGTCATAACAGCGCAAACTTGGCTTTTCCTGGTGGAAAAACAGGCATCGGCTTGAAGCGTTCCGTCTATAACATTGTCAATCATATCTAAGTCGACACAAATGTTACTATGGGTTTGATTGAGCCAGATAAAATTCTGATAATTAGGTAATAGTTGACGGTTTTTATTCACTAAATATTTGTCATCGCCAACATGCTGAGCAAGATTAAACGAATCATAAGGAGGATGACTAAAACCTTTACTTCTACAACTAGTAAAGGCTCTAACATTATTAGGCGCTGGCCAATTAGGTTGAATGTAATTATGCTGAAGCAAATTACACTTCTCCACTGCCGTTCGCAGATTTGTCTTCTCTTAATACGTCTAAAAGTTCCACAAAATCTTCTGGTAACTCAGCCTGCCAACTTAACCACTCACCTGTGACAGGATGAGTCAATTCAAGTTGAATTGCATGTAGCGCTTGACGGCGGAACATTCTTAACATGTTAACCATATTTTCATTACAGGCTTTAGGTGGTCTTGGGCGTCCACCATAAGCCTGATCACCCACTAAAGGGTAACGTAAATGCGACATATGTACTCGAATTTGGTGAGTGCGACCAGACTCTAATTTTAATCTTATATAAGTGTGAGCCCTAAATTTTTCTTTTACCCGATAATGCGTCATTGCAGGTTTGCCTGACTCACGAACCGCCATACTAGTTCGCTTAGTAGGGTGACGTCCAATAGGCTCGTCGACCGAACCACCAGCGACCATAGTACCAACAACAACGGCCTCGTATTCTCTACTAATTTCTCTAGCCTGCAATTGTTCAACTAAATGAGTTTGTGCAGGGATCGTTTTAGCCACAACCATTAAGCCAGTGGTATCTTTATCGAGTCTATGCACAATACCTGCACGAGGTACATTAGCAATTTCAGGAGCATGATTGAGCAAGGCATTCAATACGGTACCGTCACTATTTCCAGCCCCTGGATGTACCACTAAGTTCATAGGTTTGTTAATAACTAGAATATGTTCATCTTCAAACACAATATTTAAGTCAATATCTTGCCCCTTATGTTGAACTTGAGTTTCAATTTTAGCCTCAATCTCAATCAGCTCCTCACCTATCAATTTTTCTCTAGGTTTGTTGAGTATCAGCCCATCTACTTTTACATAATCAGCCAAAATCCATTCTTTTATGCGTGATCTTGAATAATCAGGGAACATTTCGGCCAAAGCTTGATCTAATCGTTTGCCAAATAAGTTTTCAGGCACATTTGCCTGTAATTGTATTTTTTCATGTGCGGTAGACATGTATTAAACATCCTGAATGTGTTTCGTAACGATTTATATGTGCATAGCCCAATTTGCTGGGGTAGAATGCATTTGAGTTATCGATTTGGTAAAACGCTATTCTAACGGATTTTTACCCCTAATGAATCATACATAACCAATCGAAATAGAAATGAGGGTAAATAAGAGAAATATGATCAGTAAAATCAACTTAAGAAAAATTATACTAACCAGTGTTTTAGTTGTAGTGGCTGGATGTTCATCGGCTCCAGAAGACGAAGATGTCGACCTAGTCCTTCGCAACAGAAGCGCTCAAAGTCTATATGAAGATGCTAAAGAAAAAATGCGCCTTGGCAACTTTAACGCTGCAACTGAGACTCTTAGTGCGTTGGATTCTCGATTTCCGTTTGGACCATTGTCACATCAAGTTCAATTAGACCTTGTTTATGGCTATTACAAAACAGGGAAAACGGATGAAGCATTAGCGACAATTGACCGATTTACCAGGCTCAACCCCAATCATTCTGATGTTGATTACGCTATTTATATGCGTGGTTTAACCAATATGGAAGTGGACAGTAATATCTTTCAGGAGTTAGTAGGCATCGACAGATCTGACAGAGATCCGAGTAACTCTCGTCAGGCCTTCAATGATTTTAGACGTTTGATTGAAAAGTATCCAAATAGTAAATATGCTGCTGATGCGCAGAAACGTATGTTACATATCAAAAGTCGCTTAGCAAAATACGAAATAATTATTGCACGTTATTATATGCGTCGCGACGCATACGTGGCAGCAGCTAACCGTGGCAGATATGTAATTGAACATTATCCTGATACCACACATGTTCAGGAAGCACTTGAAATTATGGTTGAGTGTTATGATCAGCTTCAACTTGTCGACTTAAAAAGCAATGCAATGAAAACACTTAAACTGAACTATCCAGACAGTAGTTTTATTAGTTAATAAAATGCAGACATAAAAAAACGCGCTAGAGCGCGTTTTTTTATGTCTGCATTTTATTTGAAGAATAAATGACTAAATGGATTCAATAATCTTGCAACACCTGAAGTGAAATGCAGTGGTTGATCAACTATTGTAAACACTAAACAACCATCGTCTGCTTCCGAGTGAGGAAAATGATTATGTTTATTATCCATTACAGTAAAGTCTCCACAATCATAATGTGCAATACCATCGCCAAATTGACCATCGATAACCAAGGTCATTTCATTACCCTTGTGCGTATGTTCAGGTACCCGGCCACCTTTTTCCATGTACATAAAATTAGCTTTACCTATATCGCCTAAGTCAACCGGTGCCTGCCACAATTTGCCCACTAGACGTGACCAATTACCGGTGTTTTTGACGTAACGTCTAAGAGCTCTGGGTAGTTCAAAAAATTTACCATCTAATTCAATTGAAGTATCACTCAACTCAGGTGGTATTTTGTCTAAAATAGGTAAGTCGGTAATCTTCGACATCATGTTGTAATACTGATTGTTGAGTGAGGGTACCTGCAATGGCTGGGTTATAAATTCACCAGCCATTTCTGATTGAATCTCAATGCAGTCTTGCTGACATTGTGAACACATATCAACATGTGCAGAAATCATTAGTGCTAAAGCTGGTTCGCAATTACCTGCAGAAAACGATTGTAAATCCTGGAAACTGGGGTGAAAACTAATCATTATCTTTTAACATCTCTTTTAAACGTTGCAATGCAAGCCTAGTGCGTGATTTTACGGTGCCAAGTGGGATGTCTAGCTCGTTAGCAACTTCTTGTTGCGACTTTCCATCAATATAAATTGCCTCTATCACCAATCTTTGTTTTTCTGGTAAAGAACCAAACATGACACCAATTTCATCCATAGTAACTTGGTGGTCCAAAGACACCTCGTTGGCGTCTGGTGTTTGCTCACACAAGACAGGCCATAGATCGTCTGAACATATATCTTCCTTGCGATTTCTTTGCTTTCTGAGCATGTCGAAGCGGATATTTCTAGCAATAGTAAAGATCCATGTAGATGGTGAACCTTTCTCTGAATTAAATAAATGTGATTTTTGCCATACGTTAGACATAGTGTCTTGGACAAGCTCCATTGCAAGAGCTTCATTGCCCATTTGCTTCAGGGCGTAAGAGCGAAGTCTGGGAGCAAAATAACTAAATATCTTAGAAAAAGAACGTTTGCAGCGTTCTGATGCAATAATACTCAGATATTCAGACATTTCTTCAGCACATTCTATTGGCTTTACGGAATTAATTTGTTTTGTTTCCTGAGATATTCCAATTAACATAAGTTTATACCATTTAATCATCGACGTAACTTATACTAATTATTGTGATTAAAAGATCAGTCTACTAACTCTGTTAAAAAACTTAGAGCCTTTAAGTAATCTTTTTGTTGTACTAATTGTTGTTTTTTTTCTGCATCAACTGGAATTAATTCTAACCAACGATAAATAACCCATATCGGGTCATTAAATTTTGGGGTTTGGTATAACGATTTTAATTCTGGATACTTGTCAAATATTTCTATTAATCTTTCATCTATTGGTGCGATTGAGTGCTCTGCAGATTGTGCTGTCCAGACATCTGACCATTGACATTGACCCACTCTCAATCCGTCACTCTCATTTGTTATAGCTCTGATATTAAAGCATCTATGTCCCTCAACAGTCACACCCAACAAGCCATTATCTAGCAAATCAAAGTCGATGACTTTTGCGTAGGTACCTATTGAATAAATGTGCTCATTTTTTTCTTTGTCTCCTTGTGCATTTACCATACAAATACCAAAGCCTGAATCAGTGCTGCATGCTTCTTTGATCATACGAACATATCTGGGTTCAAATATTCTCAATGACATCCTTCCACCAGGTAACAAATGTGCCGAAAGTGGAAATAAAGGGAGTTCAAATGATGAATTCATATTAAAATTCTTTGTTTTATTCATAAAGTCCTTACGCCACATTCTCAAATTAAGATCGAATTTTTAATATAACGCACCGATTAAGTGATCTCTAGATGATGCATTTAGGTATATTGTATGAATATTAGTGAATCGACACAGCGATCAATTAACTTTATTGGTCACAAACAAGATAAATAACAGGACAACAATGAGTAAAAAGATTGCAATAATAGGCACAGGCATTTCAGGCTTAACCTGTGGACACTTTCTCCACCAAAAGCATGACATTACTCTTTTTGAAGCAAACAACTATATTGGTGGACATACAGCAACTAAAGATGTTGAAGTTAACGGCAAACATTATGCAATTGATACAGGTTTTATCGTTTTTAATGATTGGACCTATCCAAACTTTATTAAATTAATGGATAAAATTGGTGTCCAATCGCAAGCCACCGAAATGAGCTTTAGTGTTAAAAACCTTGCACAAAACCTTGAATATAATGGTAATACACTCAACAGCTTATTTGCCCAGAGACGCAATTTATTTCGTCCAAAATTTTGGAGAATAGTAAGAGACATTCTCAAATTTAATAAAATATGTAAAAAGGGAGCAGTAGAAAAGACTGATTACGGACAAGAGACACTTCACGAGTTTTTACTAAAACATCAGTTTAGTGAAGAGTTCACCTACAACTACATATTGCCTATGTGTGCTGCTATATGGTCATCTAGTTTACAGAATATCAAAGCTTTTCCGTTTACATTTTTTCTTCGTTTTTTCAATAATCACGGATTGCTCAATGTTACAGACAGACCACAATGGCGATCCATTGTGGGTGGCTCTAGAGAATACATTAAACCACTCATTGCTGGTTTTGAGGAAAACATAATACTCAACAGCCCGGTAAAATCGGTAACAAACATAGAAAAACAGAAATTAGTTTGCTTAAAGGATGGTACCGAGCATTTGTTCGATGAGGTTATTTTTGCTTGCCATAGTGATCAGGCCCTATCCATACTGACATCGCCGAGTTTAATTCAGTCAGAAATCTTAGAGAATATATCCTATGTCAAGAACGAAGTCGTTCTGCACACTGATCATAGCGTTCTACCGGTCAGGAAACTTGCTTGGGCAAGCTGGAACTACCTTATTAAAGGTTACGACGGTGAATATCAGGCGCCAGCAGTTTTAACCTACAATATGAACATTCTACAAAACATACAATCGGACACTACTTTTTGTGTCACCTTGAACAACGGTAAAGATATAGATCAAGAAAAAATATTGGGTACATATCAATACGCTCATCCTCAATTTAATAACCAAACAATCGCAGCCCAAAAAAGATGGTCAGAAATATCTGGAAAAAACGGTCTACATTTCTGTGGTGCATATTGGTATAACGGATTCCACGAAGATGGCGTGCACAGTGCTTTGGACGTATGTAAGTCATTTGGTGAATATCTTTAATGCAAAGTGCCTTATACAAAGGAAGTGTATTTCACAGCCGATTTGTGCCAAAAAAACATGCCTTTACTTATCAGATATTTTTACTATGGCTCAACCTTGATGAGATTGATTTGCTTGAAGCTGAGGTTAAAGGATTTTCAACAAAATCATGGGCTGCATTAAGGTTTAAACGCAGCGATTACTTAGGTAATGCGAATATACCCCTTAAAAAATCTGTGATTGACAAAATGTCAGAACTGGCTCAACGACCACTATCAGGTACAATCTATTTGTTAGGACAAACACGCACTTTTGGTTTGTATTTTAGCCCCGTCAATTTCTATTACTTACAGCAAAAAAATGGCACGTTCAGTCATTTATTAGCTGAGGTAAGCAATACACCTTGGAACGATAGGCATTGTTACTTAGTTGATTTAGCTAAACAAGAAGACTGTCAGAAAGCTTTCCATGTATCACCTTTTAACCCTATGGATATGCAATATAAGTGGAACATATCTCAACCAGAACAATCGCTAAAATTGACTCTTGCTTGCCACAAAGAAGTCAAACACTTTGCAGCAAGTCTTAATTTGACACGAGTAGAACTGAACTCAAAGAGCCTTTTTAAAATGCTGATATGCATTCCTAGCATGACGGTAAAAACCGTCTTTGGAATTTATTGGCAAGCACTCAAACTATTTTTAAAAGGTGTGCCTTTTTATTCCCACACAGTACAAGGAAAAAAATAATTATGCCAAACGGAGAACGAGTATTAGAAGAGTCTTCAAGCTCATCGTGGCAACACAAATTGTGCAAAACAATTATGTTGAAAGTTTTTGCCAGTCTGCCTCAAGGCCAGATGATAATTAAAGAAAAAGGCATTTTGGTGGATACATATGGCCAGAAGGATTCTGACTTACACGCAGAAATTGATATTCAATGTTTAAGTGTTTACCAAAGTTTATTGTTCGGTGGCAGCGTAGCGTCAGGGGAAACATATTCTGAAGGCTTGTGGACTACCCCCAATTTAACCAACGTCATTCGTATTTTTGCACGTAATTTGCCTCTTCTCGATAGCTGGGAGGCAAAAATGGAGTGGTTAGCTTTCCCTATTCGCAAAATTAGCCACATTGCTAACAAAAACTCTGCAACAGGTTCAAAGAAAAATATTGCTGCCCATTATGATTTAGGCAATAAACTTTATACTCGATTTCTTGATGATAGCATGATGTATTCTGCGGCTATTTACACGTCAGAAAACAGTACTCTGGCACAGGCGCAAATTACAAAACTAAAAGCCATTTGTGAAAAGTTACAATTAGTCCCTGAAGACCACTTAGTAGAAATAGGTACTGGATGGGGAGGATTGGCAGTATTTGCAGCCAGAAACTATGGCTGTAAGGTCACCACTACCACCATTTCAGAAGAACAGCATCAATACACTCAAGATTTAGTCAACAAAGAAGGTCTGCAAGACAAAATCACTCTCTTGAAAAAAGACTATAGATTACTCGAAGGCAAATATGACAAGCTAGTTTCTATTGAAATGATTGAAGCTGTGGGTAAAGAATACTTACCCACATTTTTTAAGAAATGTTCAAACCTATTAAAAGATGAAGGTTTGATGGTATTACAGGCCATAACCATCAGCGACCATCGCTTTGACAGCTATAGCAAAAGTGTCGATTTCATTCAAAAACATATCTTCCCAGGTGGCTTCTTACCTTCGCAGTTGTTAATTAATCAACACTTGAGAAAGCATACAGACCTGATGATCCGTGATCTCCACGATATAGGTTTAGATTATGCGCGGACCTTGAAAGACTGGCATGATAAGCTAATAGAAAACAAAGAGCCGTTGGCTAAAGACGGTTACGATGAACGGTTCATGAATATGTGGCGTTATTACTTTAGCTACTGTGAAGGTGGCTTTTTAGAACGCACTATTAGCACCGTACAATTAGTGATCAGCAAACCCGCTTTCTCAAACAGTATTAGCCGTTAGAAATTGAGAATGACATGAAACATCAAATCCCAAGATACTTAATGATATGGTTTTTAGCCGTTTTATGCACTTTATCCTTTTCAGGAGTCACTATGGCAGATCCACTTTCTGAGCTAAATAAAGTGGGGGAAGCCAAACTTCAAGTGTTGTTTTGGGATGTCTACAATTCAAGTCTCTATAGTCAAACAGGCCAATACCAAGCAGAAAGATTTCCACAAGCTCTTAAAATCGACTATTTAAGAAATATTGACGCAAATGATTTAATAGAAAAAACGCAAGATGAATGGGAAAAACTAGGTATTGAAAAAGTCAAATTTACCCCATGGATATCGCTACTAACAGACATTTTTCCAGATATCAAAAAAGGCGACTCACTTCTATTAAGCGTAGATAAAAATCTGCAAAGTGAATTTTTCTTTAATGGTAAAAAAATAGGCGAAATAACTGACCAAACCTTTGGAAAAACCTTTTTACGCATTTGGCTAGACGAAAATTGCAGGTACCCTAAGGTTCGCAACAAATTAATTGGATTAAAAAAATGAAGTTATTCAAATATCTACTCTTATTTTTTATTATTCCCTTTGTACTTTCATGCAGTAGCTCATTAGATGACTATGAAAATACTAAGCCGGAATTCGATTTACCCACATATTTTGACGGAGAAATCACCGCATGGGGCATAGTGCAAGACTACTCAAACAAACTCACTAGGCGTTTTTGTGTGGACATAATTGCCACTTGGCAAGGCAGTGAAGGTCAATTACATGAGACATTTTTCTATAATGACGGTGAAAAACAAATTCGCATCTGGAACTTAAATATTGCTGACGATGGCAGTGTTACCGGCACAGCAGCAGATGTTATCGGCAAGGCCAGTGGTAGTTCCCTAGGCACCGCATTTAACTGGCAATACACGCTACGTGTGCCAGTTGATGACACAGAATATAACTTATTCGTCGATGACTGGATGTATATGATGGATACCAACAGAGTGATGAATCGTTCTTATATGAAAAAACTAGGGATTACGGTAGCTGAGATATCTATCTTTTTTGATAAAACTGAGCCAGTAAGGAAGTGTGGATAGTTAATGACACCTTCCTTACTTGTTCTAAGCGCTTTGACCTAATCAATGTATCACCTCTGATGCTCCCCACCCATGTTCGACTTCTCAATAAAAGTGGCGATATTTTTCCTTCCAACGTTTATCGAACTGTTAAAGTGGTGAAAGCTGTGCTTCTAAATAATGCAGTTTCACCCTGATACATCTGGCTAATAAACGAATGATGAGCATTGACCTTGATGGGCTTTTTATGAAATACGTCCTTGTATTTCACCCTATGAGCCATCTTTCAGATGTTCAAGATGATTCCCGCATATTTTGTGCTTTTATTTGTTTACTGTAGACAAGAATCAAGTCATACAGTAAGCAGCAGTCACGCTTTAGGCTGAGTAAAAAAATACAGAATCATTGCCAGTCAATGCATAAAAAAAACAACTAAATCAATCCCGATTCCTCCCCAACTTATCATGACTACTCACCCAGTGCCCTCCAATTACAGCACAGGCTAAAGAAATGTCCCCAGCTAAGACTGTGGCTGCAACAATTTCTGCGAGCTTGTTTGCTTTTCCAGTACCATAACAACCGAGTATTCCTAAACACTCTTTTTGTGTAGGCAAACCAGTACCACCTCCGTAGGTAGCAACAATTAAGGAAGGTAGAGTGACCGAAAGATAAAAGTCGCCGTTATCTAACAATTCATGGGAAAGCATACCCGCATGGGACTCAACTACATTGGCTTCATCTTGCCCTGTGGCAATAAACAAAGACGCGATGCCATTCGCAGAATGGGGACCATTGTACGCAGCACCTGCCATCATGGCCCCAGTATTGGCCAATACTGTTGCTCGGGCCAACATTTTGGTATCAACCTTCATGATTTTTTTAAGTATATCTTTTTTCAATACCACCTCTGCAATAACACGCTTGCCCCGAGAGTGCAGCATGTTCAAATGAGAGTGTTTTTTGTCTGTGTCCATGTTCCCAGATAATAAGTATTCACACTTACCTGGGTATTTTTGCACTATCCATTCGCAGGCAGCCAACGTCGCTTTGCCCACCATATTTTGCCCAGCCGCATCACCCGTTGTGTAGTTGAATCGTAAATAACGTGTTTTTGACACTGACCATTGCATAATATGGTCAAGTTTACCTATTCGCGTTGTTGTTTCAGCTTGTTGCTTAATTTCGAGGAAATGTTCATCTATCCATTGACCAAAATTCCGCGCTTCTCTGGCATTGGTAAAAATAAAAGCGGGAGCTCTCTGCATAAATTGCTCGACCACTGTTGTATGTACACCGCCACATTCATTAAGCAAGCGCATACCACGACTATAGCTTGCCACTAAAGTGCCCTCTGTAGTTGCCAAGGGAACATGAAAATAACCTTGTGCATGCTCACCGTGAACCAGCATTGGGCCTGCAATACCCACAGGCATTTGCACAACACCAATAAAATTTTCAATGTTACCCGGTAATGCACTTGGTTCTATGGAGAAGTGTCCGGTGTGAGGTAAAGCAACACCTGTTTGTTCAGTCAAATATTCACGACGTTTCTGTGCCCACTCATGGCTATGATCATTAAGTGTATTTCGTGGGATCCTATTTTTTCTGGCCATAATATTTGATCCTTCATTAAATTATGTGTGCCCTATAACAAGACTATGCAAACAGTTTGCCAATAAATCATGTCTAAGAATAATGACCAAATGAAGACCATATAAAGAAAGTCTCGGAAAAATTCACATTTTTCTTCTAAATATGATCAAAAGTAGTGCGCTACGTTATTCGTTATAGTGCAGAAGTACATTCGAGAGGACAAGATGAAAGAAAGTAGAAAACAGGGTTATTAATATGGATGCACTTATGCAAGTTAATAAAAAGCGATGACGCCAAAAGTAAGTCGCGGACATAGGAATCGGTGTGAAAAATTTCGGCACCCGCCACTGTGAAGTCAGCAAAGACATCCCATTCTCCACAGACTAAAAATCAACCTGCGATCCGGCAGGTTATTCTAAAACAGATATTCGATCGGAGTACTTTGGCTTTCCCTGATTAATGGAAATTTCAACACGACGATTTCGACTGCGATTCTGTTCTTCATTACCTTCATCTAAGGGTACGGTGTCGGCTTTACCAACAACTGACATGCGACTTTCATCAAAACCATTAGCTTTCCTAAGTTCTTCAGCCACAGCCACAGCACGTTGCGATGACAAATCCCAGTTAGAACGATAAAGTTCATTGGAAATTTGTTGATTATCACTATGCCCTGACACTTCAACTCCCCCCGGAATGTCGACTAACAAACTGCCAATCTTGCGCAAAACAGGTATAAATTGTGGTTGTAAAAACGCAAATCCCGCTGAAAACGAACCATTTTCTCGAATACGAATAGTAATTTGCTGACCTAACAATTCAACTTCTATCGCACCATCAACAATTTGTTTTTCTAATTGTTGTGCAACTTTACGCATGCGTTCTGCCACTTCTTCTTGACTAGCTTTTTGACTAGTGCTTAGTGACTGCTGTTTAGACGCAGTTTGTTGTACTGCCCCACCTCGTTGTTCACCCCGCTGTTTTTGACGACCACCTGCAGTGTCTTCATAACCCGCTTGAAATTCGAGGAACTGTTGAGTCATTTTGGTAGTTTGTTGTTGAATAGTATCTATAGGTGTGAGATCTGGGCGAAACTCCATAGCAATAACACTGGTTCCCTTTGGAATATCTTTTACTTCAATTTTATTTTGAACTCCGAAAGCGAACTTCATCGAACCTGCAATTTGTTTAAACTTAAGTACGTCCATTTCAGAAAAAGATAACAATAGAACAAAGAAACACATCAATAACGCCATCAAATCAGCAAAAGTTGCCATCCAAGGAGCAAGCCCTTCGGGGGAACATTTAGGGCATTCGTTTTCCATCAGTTACTCTGCCTCTTCTGCAGAGTCACGTTTACTAGCGGCTAAATAACTTTTTAGAATACCTTCAATAACCCGTGGATTTTGTCCATCAGCAATGCCAGTAATTCCGTCTAACACTAGACTAGACTTGATTTAGTTTTTCTTCATCAGCTCGATGACCTAATTTCACTGAAATAGGTAAACATATGAGGTTTGCTAACATCGCACCGTACAACGTCGTTAAAAGAGCAACTGCCATTGCAGGGCCAATCGACTTGGGATCATCCATGTTTGATAACATAGCTACCAAACCAACCAAAGTCCCTATCATGCCCATTGCTGGAGCAACATCGCCTAAACCTTTAAAAATAGACTTCCCAAAATCATGTCGTTCTGAGGTCATAGAAATATATTTACCTAACGTAGCTCTGACAACTTCGACATCGTGACCATCCACCAGCATATCGACACCCTTCTGCATAAAAGGGTTTGCTATTTCAGCTTCCTCTGAAGCTAAAAATCCATCTTTTTAAGCAGAAATTGCCATTTTAACAATTTTTTCTATTTGTGATTCAAGGGGATCGGTTTTGAACATAAACGCTTTACCCGCTATTTTACCAGCACCAAAAAACTGCCCGAGAATGTATTGAGATAACACCACAAATACACATCCACCAAATACAATAAATATTCCATGTAAATTGACAAACATTACGATATCACCACCTTGTGTCATCGCCATCACAACAAAAGCCAAGGCACCAAAAATACCGATTATGGTTGCTAAATCCACATTGTGCTCCCAATAAAAATACAGCTAAAAATATTAAACAAGAAATGCCGATTACACAGCTTATTGGCATCCTTACTTACACACAGTAAACAAAAAATGCCAAACAATATAACAGATAATCACTACTCATTATCGACAACTCTAAAGAATTCTATAGTAACCATTAATGTTAATTAATTTAATGAAAAGCTTTTTTTACATAACAGGCGTAACCATTAGACTTTGAATGTGTTTTAGAAAAGTATTTGACCCTATTTTTTTGCTCAGGTAAGGTGCGTGCCACTAAAGGAATCGGTTTTAAATATTATGACGGCTCGGAAAAAAGCAGAATCACTTACCTTTGAACAATCTATGCAGGAACTAGAAACACTAGTGACCAAAATGGAACAAGGCGATTTGCCTTTGGAAGACGCATTACAAAGCTTTGAGCGTGGTATTGTACTAGCCAGACACAGCCAACAAAAATTAAAAGATGCGGAACAAAAAGTACAAATTCTCACCACTGAAAATGGTCAGCCAACCTTAGATGTATTTGAACCTGATAATTAATGAATCTTTCCACCTTTCAAAAAATTAGTTGCGATAGAGTTAATTCGACTCTACTTGACACCATCAAAGTACTGCCTGGACACTCAGAAAGGCTCAAACATGCCATGGAATATGCATTACTGATAGGTGGCAAGAGAATGCGTCCTTTTTTAGTCTATGCCACTGGTGAAATGCTCTCAGTCCAGAAAAATGATCTCGATGGTCCTGCCGCTGCAATAGAAGCCATTCATGCTTATTCACTTATTCATGACGACTTACCCGCCATGGATAATGATGACCTCAGACGGGGACATCCAACCTGTCATATTAAATTTGATGAAGCCACCGCTATTTTAGCTGGTGACGCTCTACAAACACTAGCATTTGAAATATTGTGTGATTATCCACTTTCAAGTGAACTGGCAATTAAACGTATTGAATTAGTTAAAATTGTTAGTCAAGCAGCTGGTTATAATGGCATGTGTGGTGGTCAATCTATGGACTTGGCAGCAACTGACCAGAACATCACCCAACAAAGGTTAGAAGACCTACACAACAAAAAAACTGGTGCACTATTGGGGGCTTGCGTTGAGATGGCCATAACATTGGCTACAGATATTACCCCACAAAATCGGCAATATTTAATGCGTTTTGCCAGAACATTAGGGTTAGCCTTTCAAATTCAAGACGATATTTTAGATGTGGTCGGTGATTCAACAGTGCTTGGAAAACCACAAGGTTCTGATCAGGCTCAAAACAAAAGTACCTACCCAGCTATGTTAGGATTAGAGCAAGCACAAGCTTATCTTGATGATCTTCATCAACAAGCACTTCAAGCTTTGCACGCTTTGCCTTACAATACTAAGATGTTGGTGTCTTTTACCGACTTTGTTATCCACCGTACTTACTGAACATAGATGTACGTGTGATCGGATAAAATGAAATATAATTAGTTGATAATCATTAATGACCCTAGATATTGCTCACTACCCTATTCTCGCTCAAGCTGATACACCAGAACAGTTAAGAGAGTTATCACAAGATAAACTTCAGCAGCTGAGTATTGAATTGCGTCAATATTTGTTAACCAGTGTGAGCCAAAGTAGTGGACATTTTGCCTCTGGATTAGGCACAGTAGAGCTGACAGTAGCTTTACACTATGTATACAACACCCCTTTTGATCGCCTGTTATGGGATGTGGGCCATCAAGCCTATGCCCACAAGATTTTAACCGGTCGCCGTGAACGTATGCCAACCATCCGTAAAAAAGGTGGCTTACACCCTTTCCCATGGCCGCCAGAAAGTGAATATGACACATTTGCTGTAGGACATTCCTCTACTTCTATCAGTGCCGCTTTAGGCATGGCCGTAGCAGCTGAAAAAGAAGCGTTAGACCGCAAAGTTGTGGCAGTAATTGGTGACGGCGCTATGACCGCGGGTATGGCCTTTGAAGCGTTAAACCATGGCGGTGATATTAGTAAAGATTTATTAGTGGTGTTAAATGATAATGAAATGTCGATATCCGAAAATGTTGGCGCACTAAATAGTCATTTAGCCAGACTGTTAACAGGTAACTTTTTTAACTCTATCCGTGATGGGGGTAAAAAATTACTTAGCAGCGTACCCCCTATAAAAGAATTTGCCAGCCGTGCTGAAGAACATATAAAAGGTATGGTGGTTCCCGGAACTATTTTTGAAGAATTGGGATTTAAGTATATAGGACCTATAGATGGCCACGATGTGAATGGCCTAGTGGATACGCTTCGTAATATGCGTAACATCAAAGGTCCACAAATATTACATGTGGTGACCAAAAAAGGTAAAGGTTACGAATCAGCTGAACAAGACCCTATTAAATTTCATGCCGTACCCAAATTCAACCCAAAAGAGCAAGCACTACCTAAAGCAGCCCCCAGCAATCCAACTTTTTCAGCCATATTTGGTAATTGGTTATGTGATATGGCGGCGCAAGACTCTAAATTAATGGCCGTCACACCGGCTATGCGTGAGGGTTCTGGGATGGTCAAATTTTCCCAGCAATATCCATCACAATATTTTGATGTGGCGATTGCTGAGCAACACGCGGTCACCTTTGCTGCTGGTCTAGCCAAAGAAGGACTGAATGCAGTAGTAGCTATTTATTCAACCTTCTTGCAACGTGCCTACGACCAGCTTATCCATGATGTGGCAATACAAAACCTACCGGTTTTATTTGCTATAGACCGAGCAGGTTTAGTGGGTGCCGATGGCCCTACTCATCAAGGTGCATTTGATATTCCATTTTTACGCTGTATACCCAATATGGTGATCATGGTGCCAGCCGATGAAGACGAATGTCGTCAAATGTTATACACAGGTCACAAATTGCAAAAGCCAGCCACCGTAAGATACCCAAGAGGAGCATCTACTGGCGTGTCACCTAAACAAGAAATGACAGCGCTTAAGCTAGGTAAAAGTCGCACCATAATAGCCGGTGAAAAGGTCGCTATTCTTAACTTTGGTATTTTATTGCCCTACGCTCAACGAGTAGCAGAAGAAATCAATGCAACTGTCATTGATATGCGTTTTGTTAAACCTTTGGATACTGAGATAATTGACCAACTCGCGACAAACCATCATTTATTTGTGAGTATTGAAGATGGTGCGATTATTGGCGGTGCTGGCAGTGCTGTAGCAGAATATTTAATGTCTTCTAAACACACCAGTAAATTGTTGCAGCTGGGGCTACCTGATGAATTTATTATGCAAGGCACACAGCAAGAAATGTATGCAGAGCTGGGCTTAGATACACCAGGTATATTGGCTCGTATCGATGATTTTAATAATTAATTATTGAACCTATGTTTAGTATTTCTATTACAGATATTTCGTAACATAAAACATGCGCTGACGCTTACTAGGATCTTTGCCATTTTTCCCTAAACAAGCGTTTTTTGCTAAAACTTTAAACGTGGAAAATGCTGTGGCGGGGCTACCAAGGATGATTTAATTACTCGGGCCAGTATGATGACTGCTCTGTTAAGTATTCTTAGTCAATCCATGAAACTTTCTTATGTATTGATTAAATTTTTCTAGACGTATCATGTCAAGTATTATTCAGGTGGTGATTTAATGGAAGAGCAGTTTGCTTAGTGAATAAAGGGGAAAAAAGATAGGAATTAATTAATAGAAATAAGAAACTAAATTAAATACAAACCAAAATGTAGAATACCCAAAGCAAAAAAACCTGCCAACACATCGTCGATCATAATGCCAAAGCCGCCATGTACGTATTTATCTAAGTAACTGATTGGCCAAGGTTTCAGAATGTCAAAGAAACGAAATAGTACGAAACCAACCAGCAATGTTTGCCAACTCAAAGGAACTGCGAGCATAGTGATCAACATACCTGCGACTTCATCCCAAACAATAGAAGGATCGTCATGTACGCCCATGTCTTCCGCGGTTTTTCCACAGATCCAGATACCAGCCACACAGACTAATATTGTTACGAGCAAGTAAATAGAAAAATTGGCGTAATAAGATAACAGCACAACCACAGGCAAAGCGGCAAATGTCCCAATTGTACCAGGCATTTTTGAAGCCAAACCACTACCGAACCCTAATGCCAAAAAGTGTACGGGGTTAGTTAAACTAACACGGCGGCGTACTTGATTATCCACTGTTATGTCTCTCTTGAGTTGTATTCATTAATCCTAATTGAGGAATTAGAAGTGTTCATAACCTTTGCTGCTATATTCATAAGGCTTATCAGCTTGGCGTAACTCTAATTTACCTGCAGAGCCATTTAATTGACCGATATAGGTAGCATGAACATTAGCATTAGCTAAGGTTGTCTCTAAGTGGCCTTTTTGTTCTTCACTCACAGTGAATAATAACTCGTAATCATCGCCTGCACTTAAGGCATAATCCACTGCATCACTATAATTAACAGATTCTTTTAAGGCTTGTGACAAGGGTAACTTATCAACATGTATTGTAGCACCACACTGAGACGCATTGAGAATATGTTTGATGTCAGCCACAAAACCGTCGGATATATCAATACAAGCACTGGCAATACGCCTAAGACTAGTGCCAACCAATAACCGTGGAGTGGGGTAATTCAAACGATTAAGCAGAAACTCTTGGTTAGATTGATTTGTCACCACACACTTTTTTTGGGCTATATGTAAACCTAAGCCTGCATCACCCAATGTACCAGTAACATATACTGAATCACCTGGTTTAGCCTGACTTCTTGTTAGTGCTTGGTTAAAAGGCACAAATCCTTGCGCCGTGATGGTTATGGCTAGAGGCCCCTTAACTGTATCCCCGCCAATGAGTTGCACGGAGTAATATTCAGCGTGTTCTTGCAAGCCATTGGAAAAAGCCTGCAACCAATTTTCATCAACTGTTGGCATACTCAAAGATAAACTTATCCAAGCGGGTTCTGCACCCATGGCGGCCAAATCGCTTAAATTTACGGCCATGGCTTTTTGCGCTATCGCGTGGGCAGGCGTATCTGCTAAGAAATGCACGCCACTAATCAAAGTATCGGTGGTAGTGACTAATGCTTGTCCTTGGGGAATATGAGTAACAGCGCCATCATCACCAATACCAATTATTACGTCTTTACGCTGAACACTTTTTGCTTTGAAAAAGTATTCAATCACATTAAATTCTTTCATTAATACTAATTTTAGTTAAAGGAGATGAGAAAAAGTTGACCTCAACCTATTTGAAAGGATTAGGACAACTCATCTTTTCGCAGAGTTTTAACCGCTTTATCAAGCACACCATTAACGAATTTATGGCTTTCTTCTGCACCAAAAGATTTAGCTAACTCAATGGCTTCATTGATAACAACCTTATAAGGGACATCAATTCTAGCAACAAGTTCGTAGGTGGCAATTCTAAGAATCGCTTTTTCTACTGGATCTAGCTCCTCAGGCAGGCGCCCAAGGTAAGGTTTCATCTTTTTGTCTAATTCTGCACAGTCTTTTACCACTGCTCGTAATAATTCCAAAAAGTACTCAGTATCGACTTTTTTCATATCGTTACTGGTGACGATACTAAGCTCTATTTGTTCAACAGGGTTTTTGCTCATTTGCCAAGAATAAACCGCTTGTACTGCAAATTCTCTGGCTAGACGGCGAGCTTTAGGTTTCAACTATTTAGCCTCTTCAATGTTGGCTAATACATTTACCATTTCTAGAGCACTAATTGCAGCTTCTGCGCCTTTGTTGCCGGCTTTAGTGCCAGAACGTTCGATAGCTTGTTCGATGCTATCAGTAGTGATTACGCCAAAAGAAACAGGAATACCATGATCATAAGAGACTTGTGCTAAACCCTTATTACATTCGCCAGCGACAAACTCAAAGTGAGGTGTACCACCACGTATAACTGCGCCCAAAGCAATAATGGCATCATACTTGTTTTGTTCAGCAAGTTTTTTTGCTGCAATAGGTAGCTCGTAAGCACCCGGCACACGCACTAAAGTAATATCTTGTTCGTTTACTTCACCATGCCGCTCAAGGGCATCTAGAGCACCATCAACAAGGCTCTCAACAACAAATCCGTTGAAACGAGAGACTACAAGAGCAAACTTTTTGCCTGTTGCGCGAATGTTACCTTCAATAATATTCATCTATAAACCTTACTGGAAAAATCGGCGCGCAGTTTAGCACATCCGTATTGGGAAATATTGTGAAATTTAAGTCTTAGATTTCTACGTATTCAATCACTTCCAAACCATAGCCAGACAAGGCATGGTACTTTTTGAGTTTGCTCATCAAACGCATTTTTTTAACACCTAAGCTGGCTAAGATTTGACTTCCAATGCCAACCGTTCTGGATGAACCCGTCCATGGAGCATTAGCAGGTTTCTCGCCATTATCTTCGGCTTCAAACTGTTTCACCTGAGTCAGTAAGTCTTCATCTTTGCCTAGCAAAACTAAAACACCACCATGATCAGCAATATATTTAATAGCTTGCGGCAAACCCATGCTTCGTGAAATAGCCCGCTGAGAACCTAATAAATCACTGAAGCTATTGAGTAAGTGAACTCTCACTAAAGCAGGTACGTCGCTGTTAATCTCACCTTTACACATAGCAAAATGTACTTGGTTATCAATCACATCTTTGAAGGTAACTAAGTCAAATTCACCGTATTCAGTAGGAAGTTTACACTTAGCGACTTGTTGAATTGTGGTTTCATTCAAATTTCGATATTCGATTAAATCTGCAATAGTGCCAATTTTCATATCATGTTTGGCTGCGAAGACCTCCAGCTCTGGACGTCTGGCCATGCTACCGTCTTCGTTGAGTATTTCAACAATAACCGATGCAGGTTCACAACCGGCTAATCGTGCCAAGTCTATACCCGCTTCAGTATGCCCTGCACGGTTTAATACCCCTCCCTCTTTACCAATTAAAGGAAAAATATGCCCTGGCTGCACAATGTTGCTGGGTTCCGCATTTTTTGCCACCGCTGCCAAAATAGTTTTGGCTCTGTCTGAAGCAGAAATCCCTGTAGTAACACCTTCTGCAGCTTCAATTGACACAGTAAAATTAGTTGAAAACTGGGCGCTATTATCATCTACCATTAAGGGTAAATTAAGGGATTGGCAGCGCTGTGCAGTCATGGGTAAGCAAACTAATCCACGAGCATGAGTCACCATAAAATTAATCGCTTCGGGGGTAACATGCTCAGCGGCCATAATGAGGTCGCCTTCGTTTTCCCTATCTTCATCGTCCATTAAGATAACCATTTTACCTAGGCGGATATCTTCGATTATTTCTTCACTGTTATTTAATGGCATAGTTTCTTGTCTTCTTTTAAATTTTTTTGAGGGCATCACTCTCGTTATTGAGGCCAACATATCTGGGCAACCCTACTTTACTTCAAATAGCCGTTTTCTGCTAAAAACGCCATACTAATGACTTTTTTATCATCATCACTTGAATAATTGGCTGCCTTGTCACTTAACATCAATCTCTCAATAACGTGATTCATGGTCAGGATAATACGGTAATGACAATCACAATGGTTTAATGTTTAAATAATGCAGTCATTTTTATATCATCGCCTACTTGCCTAATATCGGCCCAAGTGAGGCCTACCACCTCATCCATTACTTCAATTGTCATAGTATCAAACAAGTTTTGTCCTATACCCCCTATTAGTTTGGGCGCTTGATATAAAATCAATTCATCAATCAGTTTATTTTGCAGTAACGCACCCGCAAGTTTCGCGCCCGCTTCAACCCATATGTTATTTAGCTGCATCTCACCTAACTTGGCAATGACCTTCTCTAAGTCTAACTTATTGCCGTTAAAAGGCGCTTGCCATTGACTCACATGTTGTTCAAATGGGTGTTCATTGAGTTTGCCGTTAACAAGCAAAATATTACCCGCAAGATTGTTTTCAATAGGTTGTAGGCAACTTAACGATGGCGGCAACTGATTACGCCCATCCAATAGGACCCGCAAAGGTTGACGTAAGTCTCCTTGCGCTAACACATCATCAGCTAAGTGTAGTTCAGAATAACGCACATTTAACATAGGGTTATCAGCTATTACTGTGCCAGAACCCGATAAAATGGCACAGCTCTTGGCACGATGCCTTTGCACATCCTGCCTTGCCAGTGAACCAGTGATCCATTGACTTAAACCGTTTGCTAAAGCTGTTTTACCATCTAAACTTGCCGCCAGTTTAACTGTTACCCAAGGTTTTCCAGTACGCATACGTTTTATAAAACCACGGTTAAGTTGTTCAGCTCCAGCTTGTAACAGACCATGCTCAGTTTTGATCCCCGCGTCTTGTAGCTTGATTAAACCTTTTCCAGATACCAATGGATTAGGATCAACCATAGCCGCTATAACCCTAGTAACACCTGCCCGGACTAATGCATCTGTGCAAGGTGGCGTTCTACCATAATGATTGCAAGGCTCAAGCGTCACATAGGCAGTAGCACCTTTGGCTGGGGCGCCTTTTAAAGAAATAGCCACTTGTTCTAGAGCATGTACTTCTGCATGGGGCGTTCCCGCCTTTTTATGCCAGCCTTCCCCCAGAATGACACCTTTGCCATCACTGATAACACAACCCACATTAGGATTAGGAGCAGTGGTATATTCGCCTCGTTTAGCTAATTGAATAGCACGGGCCATCATTTGATGATCTGTTTTAGAAAATTGAATCACGGGTTACCAATCAATAAAAAGAGTAAAAATAGACAATCACCTGAGCAGAATTTAGTCACCCAACCGCGCAATCTCTTCTCCAAATTCTCGAATATCTTCAAACGAACGATACACAGACGCAAAACGCACATAAGCAACTTTATCTAGTTCTTTCAATGCATCCATAATCAAATTACCGAGAAATTCACTACTGACTTCCCGCTCACCTGTGGCACGTAACGAAGATTTCAGACGACTAATGCATTGCTCTACTTGTTCTGTGCTGACAGGGCGCTTTTCTAACGCACGCTGCAAACCAGCCCGCAACTTCTCTTCATGAAAAGGTTCACGAGAACCATCACGTTTGACTATTCGAGGCATCACCAATTCTGCCATCTCAAATGTCGTAAAACGTTCTTTACATACTGTGCACTCTCTTCTGCGTCTCACTTGGCTGCCATCAGCCACCAAACGGGAATCGATTACTTTAGTTTCTTGTACAGAACAAAATGGGCAAAACATAAATAGTTTCAAATTTTGGTAGTGAATAAGACTAAATTAACAAAATTCCACTGCCAGTCATACTACAAGAAATAAAAAGCAATAAAAAAGCCGACTTTTGTCGGCTTTTTTATATCAATCTATTCCTAAAATCATTGAAATTGCACAGCGGCAAATGAAACAGACCCCATGAACTTAATTCACTAAGTGATTGGGGCGAATGAATGCAGCCAACAAACGCACAATTTCAAGGATGAAGGGTATATGTTTTAGGCATAAACAGGGAACTGCTCACACAATGCAACCACTTCACCCTTAACACGCTCAATCACAGATTCATCATTAATATTATCCAATACATCACAAATCCAATTGGCCACTTGTTTAGCTTGCTTTTCTTTAAAACCACGACGAGTAATAGCTGGGGAGCCAAGACGTAATCCACTGGTGACAAAAGGTGAACGCGGATCATTTGGCACTGAGTTTTTATTAACAGTGATATTAGCATTACCTAAGGCAGCATCTGCATCTTTACCTGTGTATTCTTTGCCAATTAAGTCCAATAAGAATAAATGGTTATCTGTACCACCCGACACAACTTTATGCCCACGCTCTTGTATCACCGCGGCCATTACTTTAGCATTAAGAACGACTTGCTGCTGATACACTTTAAACTCTGGCTCTAATGCTTCTTTAAAAGCAACGGCTTTAGCAGCGATCACATGGCACAATGGACCACCTTGATTACCAGGAAACACTGAACTATTCAGTTTTTTGTAAATAGCTTCATCACCACAGGCAGATAAAATCAACCCGCCACGAGGACCAGCCAATGTTTTATGGGTAGTCGTAGTTACCACATGGGCATGTGGAAGGGGACTAGGATATATACCTGCAGCAACTAAACCAGCAACGTGAGCCATATCCACTAACAAATAGGCACCTACTTCATCAGCAATTTCGCGGAACTTCTGCCAATCAACTATGCCTGAGTAAGCTGAGAAACCAGCGATAATCATTTTAGGTTTATGTTCAAGTGCCAATGCTTTAACTTGCGCCATATCAATTTCACCCGTTTCAGGGTGTAAGCCATACTGCACAGCGTTATAGGTTTTTCCTGAAAAATTAACATGTGAACCATGAGTCAAGTGACCACCGTGGGCCAAACTCATCCCTAATACTGTATCACCTGCATTTATCAATGCCATAAACACAGCAGTGTTAGCTTGTGAACCAGCATGTGGCTGAACATTGGCATAATCGCAACCAAACAATTGTTTTGCCCGTTCAATGGCTAAATCTTCCGCAATATCTACATATTCACAACCGCCGTAATAACGTTTGTGTGGATAACCTTCTGCATACTTATTGGTTAATTGAGAACCTTGAGCTTCTAGAACACGTGGGCTGCAATAGTTTTCAGAAGCTATCAGCTCAATGTGATGCTCCTGACGTTGGTTTTCATTTTGAATTGCTTGGAACAATTCTGGGTCAAAATCAGCAATATTCATATCACGTGTTAGCATCACTTTTCCTCAACATAATCAGTAATTAAGATTTGGGCAATCACACCCTAAATAAACAGGGCACAGTTTAGTTATTTTAAACAATTTGTATAGGGGTATTGTGGTATGAGAAACAACCAAAAGTTGTAACGCTTTTTGCACACAATTCACTCATTAGTTACAGCGCTTCAACCGAGGTCGGAAAGTGCACCCCAATTTGCTTGCGGATATCATCCATCACATTAAGCACGCCTATGCTGTCACGATGTGACATCAAATCACTGCACTGCATGTTTTGTTCAATACACTCCATACTTTTTTCAATTTGATATTCAAATCCGTTAACCGGATGAGGAATATCAATATTTTGCATTAACTTGTCATCCCTATAGATTGAAGCGGTATTAGTGTCCCAAAAACATGCGGGTAATTTTACGTATCCTTCTGTTCCTACTATTCTCATGGTATTGCTTGTTTGAGATAACATAGAACACGTAAATTGCGCATAACGTCCAGAAGGATAATGCATATTTGCTAGTACGTGCCCGTCAACATTTTGATCAGTTAATTGTCCCATAGCGTCAACTTTATCAGGGTGTTCTTGAAGAAAAAATTGACTAACAGTAATACTGTATATGCCTAAATCCAGAAGTGAGCCACCAGCAAGCTCAGCCTTAAGCAACCGGCTTTTTTCTCTATTTTGAAATGCAAAACCAATCTCTGACTGAATATATTGAATATCGCCTATTATACCTTCGTTTAACAGTTGCCTTAGTTTTGATAAACAAGGCATAAAACGGCTCCACAGAGCCTCCTGTAAAAGTAAGTTTTTGCTTTGAGCAAGCTCAACTAACGCTTGCATTTGCTTAGCATTCACTGTGCAAGGTTTCTCGACTAATACGTGTTTCCCAGCTTCCAGGCACATTTTTGCTTGTTGGTAGTGAAAGTTGTGAGGAGTGGCAATATAAATTATGTCGATTTCGGGATCGGCTATCATTTGCTCATAATCTGAGTATGTTTTTTCGATGTGGTAAGTGTTGGCAAAATCGACAGCTCGTTCTGTTGAACGGCTGGCGACTGCCAAAACTTTACCTTTTTTAGACGTCGTAATTGCTTTTGCAAATGTATTAGCAATATTTCCAGGACCTATGACGCCCCAATTAAAGCTTTGCATATTTTACCTTGTGAACAGCCAAACATCATAAAATACTACGATAGACGACGATAAATCACATCAATTATTCATAAAATCGACACTAAAAAAACACAATACCTTTTACCCTGCCCTTGCTCTGAATTACACTACTGGCAAATTAACTCAATAAAGACAGTTATGGCTCAATACGTTTACAGCATGCTTCGTGTCGGTAAAGTGGTTCCACCCGGCAAACATATCTTAAAGAATATTTCCCTTAGCTTTTTCCCCGGTGCAAAAATAGGCGTATTAGGTCTTAACGGCTCAGGTAAATCCACGTTACTGAAAATTATGGCTGGTATAGATACTGACATTGAAGGTGAGGCGATCCCTCAAACTGGATTAAAAATTGGCTATTTACCCCAAGAACCTCAACTAGACGAAAGCAAAGATGTGCGTGGTAACATAGAGGAAGCAATGGCTGATGTAGCACATGCTCTTAAACGTATTGATGAAGTATATGCCGCCTATGCTGAAGAAAACGCTGACTTTGATGCCTTAGCGAAAGAGCAAGGTGAGCTAGAAGCTATTATCCAAAGTAAAGATGGTCATAATCTCGAAAACACCTTGGAACGCGCAGCTGATGCTTTACGTCTTCCACCTTGGGATGCCGACGTTAGCAAACTTTCAGGGGGGGAACGCCGCCGCGTTGCTTTGTGTAAGTTGCTACTCGAAAAACCTGAAATGTTATTACTCGACGAACCGACTAACCACTTAGATGCAGAGTCAGTGGCTTGGTTGGAACGTTTCTTACATGACTATGAAGGCACAGTGGTCGCTATTACCCATGATAGATATTTCCTCGATAACGTAGCGGGCTGGATATTAGAGCTTGACCGTGGTCAAGGTATTCCTTGGGAAGGCAACTATTCATCTTGGTTAGAACAAAAAGACGCACGATTACAGCAAGAAGAAAAAACCGAAAGCGCCAGACAAAAATCTATTAAAACTGAACTAGAGTGGGTACGTTCAAACGCAAAAGGTCGCCAATCAAAAAGTAAAGCACGTATGGCTAGGTTTGAAGAACTCAATACAGGTGATTACCAAAAACGTAATGAAACCAATGAGTTATTTATCCCACCCGGTGAACGTTTAGGTGACAAGGTGATTGAAGTGACTGGCCTCAAAAAATCCTATGGTGACCGAGTATTAATTGACGACCTCACGTTCAAAATACCAAAAGGAGCCATTGTTGGAATAGTCGGCCCTAACGGAGCCGGTAAATCAACTTTATTCAAAATGCTCAGCGGCGAAGAACAACCCGATGCCGGTAAAATTGATGTAGGTGTATCAGTACAATTAGCCAGTGTCGATCAGTTCCGCGACCAGACAAACGGTGACAATACGGTTTATAAAGAAATTTCTGATGATTCAGATATTATCCGCATTGGAAACTTTGAACTAAACAGCCGCGCATACTGTGGACGGTTTAATTTTAAAGGCTCAGATCAACAAAAATTTATGAAAAACTTGTCGGGTGGTGAACGTAACCGTGTGCATTTAGCTAAATTGTTAAAAGCCGGCGGCAACGTATTGCTTTTAGATGAGCCCACCAATGACTTGGATGTTGAAACGTTACGCGCCCTAGAAAATGCCATTTTGGAGTTCCCAGGATGCGCCATGGTAATTTCTCATGACAGGTGGTTCTTAGACAGAATAGCCACCCACATTATGGATTATCGCGACGAAGGTAAAATCATCTTTCATGAAGGCAATTACACCGAGTATGCAGCATGGTTGAAAGCCACTTATGGAACAGATGTGGTTGAGCCTCATAGATTAAAATATAAGAAGATTAGTAAATAACATTACAGGGCGTTTTAGCGCCCTTTTACTAAACAAAACCTCAGGCAATTTCAATATTGATACCGCATACATCACTTTTATAGCAGTTGCCTGATTTTTAATGGTAAGTGAGCGACATTTCAACTCAATTTTAAAATGTCGTGAAAGACGGATATATTTCATTAGCAATATGTAGGTTTGCATAATTGCCACATGCCTCTACCTATTCAATGTTTTAGTTCTAATCAAAAACTCTTTGCCTGCGTTTTTACTAATAATGTATTCGCTAATGATTCTGATACTTGGCAGTCAACTTTTTATCTAATTTATTTGAGATTGATTAAGCAACTCCTCACCACTGTGCAATGATGTGTCGATATAAAACAATGATTGCTACAAACAAAAACTCCAAACACCCTTACATAATTTGTATAAAAATTCTAAAAGAAACGGTTGAAAATCATTAGTAAATACCATTTATGCTGCCGGCCTAATAAACTTAATTACAGTATTTATTATAACTAAAACATTCAGTCTCAGCTAAATCAGATTGACTCGAGCGCCTCTGACAACCTTGAGACACCTATAATCTCGATACCAGGAACACGTTGTTTTGGCACATTGGCTTTAGGCACTACAGCCCGTTTAAAACCATGTTTAGCGGCTTCACTGATTCGTTCTGAACCATTAGGGACAGGTCTTATCTCTCCTGACAAGCCTACCTCACCAAAAGCAATTAACTCTTTATCTAACACCTTATTTTGAAAGCTCGAAACTATGGCCAACAACAACGCCAAATCAGCGCTGGTTTCATTCACTTTTACGCCGCCAACGACATTTGCAAACACATCTTGATCGTTCATTTGAACATTGCCATGTCGGTGTAATACAGCTAATAACATGGCCAATCGGTTTTGATCCAGCCCGACTGCAACCCGTCTTGGATTGGCCATTTGTGAATAATCTACTAAAGCCTGAATTTCCACTAACAATGGGCGAGTACCCTCCCACACCACCATGACTATGCTACCAGGTGATTGCTGGTCGTCACGACTCAGAAAAATGGCTGAGGGGTTACTTACTTCTCTTAAGCCTTTTTCGGTCATGGCAAAAACACCTAGCTCATTCACAGCACCAAAGCGGTTTTTTTGGCTCCTTAAAGTGCGATATCTGCTATCGCTCTCACCTTCAAGCATCATTGAACAATCAATACAATGCTCTAACACTTTGGGACCTGCCAAACTGCCATCTTTGGTTACATGGCCAACTAAAAACATAGCGATATGATGCTGTTTAGCAAACCTAGTTAAATAGGCGGCGCTTTCGCGCACTTGTGAGACACTCCCGGGAGCTGACTGAACATCAGGCACCTGCATAACCTGAATAGAATCAATCACCATCAATTCTGGTTTGTGCTGTAAAGCGAGTTCACAAATCACTTCTATATTGGTCTCGGCTAGCAATTTTAATTTGTCATTAGGTAGTCCAAGTCGCTGGGCCCGCATTGCAACTTGTTGCAATGACTCCTCACCCGTTACATATAGCGCGTTTTTATTGTTCGCCATTTGACACATAACTTGCAGCAACATGGTACTTTTACCCGCGCCAGGTGAGCCGCCTATTAATATGGCCGACCCCGGCACGATCCCTCCGCCTAAGACCCTATCAAGCTCTTTGTAACCAGATTCAAATCGAGGTAATGCTTGTAAATCAATGTTAGCTAAAGACTCAACCTTGGCTTGAGTTTGGCCTGAATAACCACCTGTATTTCGACCACTTGAATTGCTAGTCGAAGACACAACAAATTCAGTGATAGAATTCCATGTGTTGCAGTCGTTACATTGTCCTTGCCAACGAGGATATTCAGCTCCACAATCAGAGCATACATAAGCAGTTTTGCGTTTAGCCATATTGATAATTATCTTTTATTGTTTTGAATTGATATTCACTATGCGATTGAAGTATATCAGGGCAACATATCCTAAAATTCAAAGTTTTAAGGATATTGTCAATAACTGTTACATCACTTGCTAAGCCCCATAATATTAACGATGAATTTGCTCTGAATTCATGAACCAATATTCAGAAGAATACCACGACATCATTGAAGAACTTAAGCCTATGATCAACGAGCCTGAATTTAATAAGGTATTGGATCAGGTTGCTTCAGCAATTTTAAAGCAAAAACGTTTTTTGTTGAAAATGGAATTGATACGCCTAGCTTGTCCTTGTATCCGTTTAATAGACTTACCCAGTTTAGTAGAAAGCAACTTTAGGCTGAATGAACATCAAGGCAAATACACTTTTTAGATGAGATTGCCACTGAAACCTTTGAATGCCAAATCAGTATTTTTGGCGAATACACCCTCGGTGTTTATGAAGCGGTCACTAAAACTGAAAATAATTTTTGAGTGATATATAAAAAAACAGCAATAGTCGAAAATAACATAAAACAAATCAGCAGAAGTCAAACCTAAAGCTAAAATTTCCAAGCCAAAATCACCCTGAGTCTTCCACAATTTCAATCTGTCACTTAAAAGTTCGAGTTGTCATATTTACCTTATGTGGTTAAAAATGTGTCTGTCGATGTTTGAGCTTAATTAAAACAATCGTTTGCCTGTATTCCAGGGAAAACTCCATGCTAATGGTTGATTGGCTATTTTATTTGGCTTATACCTGTTTTACTCAAGGCATAAATCTGGCATCGTTGTTCATAGGTCAGTTGTTTATATGTTTTCATTGTTGCATCTCTTGCCGGAGAAAAAGCGATTAGCATATATTCAGCTGAATGCTTTTTCTACCTGACCTAGTTATACACTTATTATTTGAATCCAAGCCTAGTAATCGCCCAAAATTCGCGAATTATTTATTGCCTTTAATCCCAGCAAAGAATTAATTGCTCAAGCTTTACAAAATGGACAATTTATTGCTGTAAAACTGTTTGCTGGCACGCACCGGCAGACCCAACTTTGAGACCATACAATCAGAGCTCAACTTCGTGAGCGTTTTCGCTGTGCACAAAACCAAGTTATTGGAAGAACGACTATGGAATGTATCGGCGATGGGCGATATTGTTGAAGTGACTGAGGAGATATTAAGACGCATTGAGTTTGTTGAAAGTGCTGTCCCCACCGCCCCATAAAATAAAAAAAGTAGAGATTTAGCAATTGCTTAAAGCCTGATGAAAGACGTCATCTATATGGTCAATGGCAATACCTTAAACACACCGAATAATCGCAAGTAGTATCTTGAGTTAAGTCTGCCCCGCTTCCAACACCCATAGCAAAGTGTCTAAATCACTATGGCGAATCGCAATGTCTGCTTGTTGACGTACTATAGGTTTTGCATGTAATGCTACGCCTAAAGCTGCTGAGTTCATCATGAGCAAGTCATTAGCCCCATCGCCCATAGCGATAGTTTGATTAGGCGAAATAGACCATTTTTTGGCTAGGTTTTTAAGGGTTTGCGCTTTGACATTGGCATCCACAATATTGCCTTGCACTTTGCCCGTCAGTTTTTTGTTCTGTATCGCCAAATCATTCGCAACGGCAGCATCAAGTTCGAGCTGGTCTTGCAGGTGATCAGCAAAGTAACTAAAACCACCTGAAGCAATCGCTACTTTCCAACCGTAAGATTTTAATATCTTAACTAAATTCGCCACACCGGGCATAAGTGGTAAAGCATCTCGCACTTGTTGTAAAATCGATTCATCCGCATCGGCTAAACAAGCAACTCGGGTCCGTAAGCTTTGTACAAAGTCCAATTTTCCTTGCATGGCAAGTATAGTCACTGCCGACACTTGTTCACCAACACCAGCAAGTTCAGCAAGTTCATCAATGCATTCAACGGCGATGACAGTGCTGTCCATATCCATCAATAACAATCCCGGTTCTTTTAAAGAAGGGGTTTTTTCAACTAAACATAATTCAACACTAAAACGCTTAGCCACATCTTCTAATTGTTTATTTATGTTATCTTGGGTCTTCAAGGCAACCTGAGCACAAACAGCAAAGCCACTGACACCTTCAACTGTAATCACACGATAAAACACTAAGCTTAAGACGTTGACTAATGCTTGGAGCACTTGCGTTAATTGCTGCAAATTTAGGCCCTCTGTAAAAATAACTAATTTACTGAGGTTTGACTTAGCAGGAGATAAAATGGGCTCAGAGATATCTGGTTTTGCCCCCCCTAACATTTTATGGGTACGTAAAGTGTCACCAGTCAAAGTGAAATCGCTTAAGCCATGTTGGTAAATCAAGTCACTTAAATACAAATGGGACAACAAATCTTTATTAGCAATTTTTATTTCAAACACTGTTGGGTAACCATAAAAATAAAAGTAACGCATGGTATCCAATGACATAACAGAATGCTATTAAGCCGTGCAACAACCCTTATGCCAGTTTTAGTTAGGTTATATCTATTGAATAAACGGTTAGTTTCAGCAACCATGAAAATACTCAATCTTATTAAGTCACAACACACTATTCGTTTATGTTCATAAATATCCAACCTATTGGCAAAATCCATACGCCTTATAAAGAAAAGTTTGCCATTCCTCGTCAACCCGGTTTGGCAAAAAGTGCACAAGGAAAAATCATCTTTTTAGAGGAGTTTAACTATCCCAATTATCTGCGAGGCATTGAGCAATTTAGTCATCTATGGCTACTGTTTCATTTTCACCAAACGGCTGATAAAGGCCATTCTCCCTTAGTACGCCCTCCGCGCTTAGGAGGTAATCAGAAGCTAGGGGTGTTTGCCACCCGCAGTACTTTCCGGCCCAACGGTATTGGCATGTCTGTGGTTGAGTTTGTGGCAGTGTGTTATCGAGATAAGCAACTTACCCTCACCGTAAAAGGTGTAGATTTATTAGACGGCACACCTATTGTAGATATCAAACCTTATATACCTTACGCTGATAGTATTCCACTGGCGTCTGCCGGCATGGCGCAGAATAGTCCTGCAATGATGGCTGTCAATTTTACCGAAGAAGCCCATAGACAATTAAATAAACTTGAACCGCGTTATCCAGCACTAGGATCACTTATTCGAGAAGTGCTCAGCCAAGATCCTCGCCCTGCCTACCACAAAGATTCCCATTCAGATAAAACCTATGGCATGACCTTGTTCGATCTCAACATTCAATGGCAAGTGATTAATCAGCAAAATGTGGTGCTAACAATCCAAATAATTTAACTCCGTCACATTCACAACTAATGGCTTTAACCAAGATTACTGTTAGAATAGAAGCCGCTTTTTACTTCAAAACCAGAGACTTTATCGTTCATGCGCACTAGCCAATATTTATTATCCACGCAAAAAGAAACCCCAGCCGACGCAGAAGTCATTAGCCATCAGTTAATGTTACGTGCAGGTATGGTTAGAAAATTAGCTGCGGGCTTGTATACTTGGTTACCCTCAGGCTTACGCGTGCTCAATAAAGTAGCCGATATAGTGCGTGATGAAATGAACAAAGCGGGGTCGATAGAAATATTAATGCCTGTGGTTCAACCTGCTGATCTATGGCAAGAATCAGGCCGCTGGGAAGAGTACGGACCTGAATTATTGCGAATAAAAGACAGACACTCACGTGACTTTGTATTAGGACCAACTCATGAAGAAGTGATTACCTCATTAGTCAAAAACGAAGTCAACAGCTACAAGCAATTGCCGCTTAACCTGTATCAAGTGCAAACGAAGTTCAGAGACGAAATTCGCCCAAGATTTGGCATTATGCGTAGCCGAGAATTCACCATGAAAGACGCCTATTCATTTCACCTTGAGCAGAGCTGCTTAGAAACAACCTATCAAAATATGTATCAAGCCTACTGCAACATTTTTGAGCGTATTGGATTAGATTACCGTGCGGTAATCGCCGACAATGGTTCAATTGGGGGCAGTGCGTCTCATGAATTTCATGTATTGGCAGGATCAGGCGAAGATGATATAGCTTTTAGTAATGGCTCTGATTATGCTGCAAACATTGAAATGGCTAGTGCTTTAGTGCCGACGGGTGAATGCCCAAAAGGTATTCAAAACTTACAAAAAGTTGCCACTCCAGGACAAAAGACTATCGATGCTGTTTCAGTATTTTTAAATGTGCCAGCTAAGCAATCGGTTAAAACACTGATTGTGTTAGCTGAGCCAGACGAAAAAGGCAAACAAGGGCTAGTGGCACTAGTGTTGCGTGGTGATCACCAACTTAACGAAGTCAAAGCAGAAAAGCTATCAGGCATATTTGCTCCACTTACCATGGCAAGTGAACAACAAATAGAAGATACACTAAACTGTACCATCGGCTCACTTGGACCAGTTAGCATCAACATTCCAGTGATAGTGGATGTCAGCGCCGCTCATTTAGCAGACTTTGTTTGTGGTGCTAACGAGACTGGCTTTCATTATACAGGCGTTAACTGGACAAAAGACACAGCTAAGTTTGAAGTTGCAGATATTCGTAATGTGATAGCAGGTGATGCATCGCCTGACGGAAAAGGCACGTTAGAGGTAAAGCGGGGAATCGAAGTAGGCCACATTTTCCAGCTAGGTAATAAATATTCTAAAGCGATGAACTGTGGTGTGCTGGACGAAAACGGCAAACATAAAATACTCAGCATGGGTTGTTACGGCATAGGTGTATCACGCATAGTAGCTGCAGCAATAGAGCAAAATCATGATAAATATGGGATCATCTGGCCTGACGCCATTACACCTTTTAGAGTGGCTATTGTTCCGATGAATATGCATAAGTCACAACGTATTAAAGATACTGCCGAGTCTTTGTATACACAATTAACTGAAGCCGGTGTTGAAGTATTATTTGATGACAGAAAAGAACGCCCTGGCGTCATGTTCAATGATATGGAGCTTGTTGGTATACCTCACACCATAGTGATTGGTGAACGTAACCTTGACGAAAATAAAGTAGAAGTGAAAAATCGTCGTAGTGGTGAGAAAAAGCTTATTGAAGTTGAGCAATTAGTCGAATTTATTGAGCACTTATAAGTTATTAATAAACATGGAAAACGACATTTTAAAAACTTATATTCGTACATACCTCTGATAATAATTTTATACTAAATTAGTTTATTTTTAGTGGTAAGGTCTATTCTTTAGATATTCGCAGCATATTAAGAGCTCATCTAATGCAAGTGACCTTCTTCGGTGTACGAGGATCCTGCCCGGCTCCCGGCTCTGATTTTATCAAATACGGCGGTAATACCGCTTGTGTGCATGTTTGTTTAGACGACGGCACTGATATTATTTTAGACGCAGGCACAGGCATTAAAAATCTTGGTCAAAAGCTGATTAAACAAAATAACGATATTCATTTATTACTCACCCACAATCACTGGGATCATATCCAAGGTTTTCCTTTTTTTGCGCCCATTTATCAACCCCAACGTAAGATCTTTATTACACCAGGTCAGATAACCGTCGACGCAGATCACGCCATTCTAGAACAAATGAGTGGCAGTTACTTCCCTGTAGATTACAAAAAATTGCCATCAGACATTCAGATTATACCCCAGCCGAAAGAGGTCCCACAATGGAAAATTGGTGAAGCTAAAATCAGTCGGTTAGCTATGAACCACCCTGGAAGCGGCAGCTCGTTTTGCATAGAAGCCGATGGCAAAAAGGTTGCCTACATAACTGACAACGAGCTTTATCCACCGTACAATAAAAACACTGATTTTTTAGACTGGGTTGAGTTTAGCCGTGATTCAGATTTGATTATTCATGATGCACAATACATGAGTGCAGACATGCCAGCAAAGTCAGGCTGGGGTCATTCAGCAGCAGAAGAAGCAGTAAAACTGGCCATAGATAGTCGAACAAAACGTATGGCGTTATATAGTCACGATCACATTCGCACAGATGATGAAATTGCCGAGATTGAGAGTCAATGCCAAGAGATAATTAAAATATGTGGCGCTGACTTAGAAATTTTTGCCGCAGCGGAGGGTTTAACAATTACATTATAAGTAACAAGGTCTTATCAGAAGGTAATCAAAATGCGTCGTTGTCAGGCGATGGAGAGAGCCACACATCATCGATACCTTTCCATTGCGAATTTAATCCTGCGACTAAGGTTTACCTTTGTCCATAGGCTACTGTCACTCAGAAAGTGAAATAAACCTAAAAGGTTCCCCCTGTAATAGCTTATTCAACCATTTTCGCCATTGATGCAGAGCATTCATCTAGGGCAAAAAAAGTGCTGATAATGAGTGTTGAAAAAACAAAAATCGGTTTCATGTCATGGATTGATTCTGCAAAGGCATCGCTCCTGCGCTTCGTCTGCTAGACATCATTTATTGCCAGCACGCTAAAATTCAATTTTGAGTGTCTTACATACATAAACGAAATAATCGTGCATATGACTCACAAAGAACCGTAAAAAAACAGCTAAACACTTTCATCGCATCCCGTTGACAATGAAATATTGCTATGGAGTTTAGATTTATACAGTAAAGTAGATAATAGCATATAAAATTATCTTCCGTTAGAAGGGGGCATTAATCTAAACATAATTTAGCTTTTTATATTTTGAATTAATTTAAGTTCGCAATCGAAGTTATTAAAATTTATAGATTGGCAGTCTTAATTAATTTTTGTAGCAAAAAAAGATGTATGTAAATTATTTAAGGTTGCCAGAAATAGTCTAACCACCATTCTATTTCTGGCACTCAAATTCAGAGCATTTCATGCCAGCATAGGTAAATATAAAGAGCATCGGATAGGAGCTGCACTTAGCAGTTTTTCCCATTTTATTAAATGGATAAAGTTGGATTCCATATCCACATTAAGCTAGTGTTTATTAGGTGAAGGGTCAGTCGAGAAGTCATTACAAATCTTGGTCAATTCAAAAAAAGCGTCTGGATTCGGACGCCAATATGTATTCCTTAAAGATTGATTTAACTTTATCACATACAACATTTTATTTTTTAAGCAGTGAAAAAACTTGAACCTGTAGTCAAAAAGTATTTTGGAGTAAAAATTATTAAATATCAGCGATGTTAGAGTTTTTTTGAAAAAGAGGAATGGTTAAGCTAAGTCGGGAGAAGTCAAAAATACATGTACATGTTAATTTAGAGTTGGTGAGCCCACATAAAATAAAAGTAAGTTTTAAATTATGAAATTCAACCAATATTTACAAAGCAAAAGGCCTGTCCAATAATGATTGACATCCTAAAAAATCTGCCCATAAAGCAAAAAATACTTGCTTTATCCTTGTTGACCAGTGCCATGCTGCTGTTCGCTACTTCAGTTACGTTCTTGGTAGGTGAATATATATCAAAGCGTGAATCGCTGTTTGAGTCCAGTACAACCTTGGTCAATGTATTCTCCATTAATAGTACTGCTGCAGTTATGTTTAACGATAAAGATGCCGCACAGGCGTTACTATTGGCCTTGGCTGTTGATCCTAAAGTGATTTCAGCACAAATTTACCTCAAAGATATGACGTTACTTGCCCATTATTCGAACCCAACCGTTAATAAAAACGTCACTCTATTGCCAAATACCAAACAAGATAAAATAGTAATGAGCGGCAAGTTTCAATCTATAGTGGAAAATAAGCAAACCACTAAAGAACTACAAAAGGACTATCTTGCTGTAAGCAGTCCAATTATTATCGAAGACCAAGTGCTGGGAGTCATGAGTATTCAAATAGACTTAACCCCATTGAATAAAAGTGTTTTAAAAAAGGGTGGGATTGCAATAATATTTTTATTCCTTGTATTCATCTTGATTTATTTCATGTCAAAATACTTACAAAAATTAATCAGTGACCCAATAGATAGTTTATCCGAAGCGATGAAAAAGGTGTCTACTTGCGGTGATTACTCTCACCGTGTTGAAAGGGTTGCAAATAATGAGTTGGGTATTTTAAGCGATGGCTTCAACAATATGTTGGAACAAATTCAAGGTCGTGATGAAAAACTAGACGTTACGCTGCAAGAGCTAAAATTAGCCAAGAACACGGCTGAAGCTGCAACAAAGCTAAAATCAGATTTCCTAGCCAATATGAGTCATGAAATACGTACCCCGATGAACGGTGTATTAGGCATGACAACGCTATTACTTCGAACCGTTCTAAACGCTAAACAACGCCAGTTCGCAGAGACAATTAATGTGTCCACCCATTCGTTACTGGCAATTATTAATGACATATTGGATTTTTCTAAAATCGAATCCGGGGCATTAAGTATTGAGTTAATCGATGTTTCTTTCACTAATTGTTTGTATTTATCCAAAAATTTATTATTAGAAAGTGCAGAAAAAAAAGGCTTGAAATTAACTTATCATATCGCTGAAGACGTACCTTCTAGTGTTAAGGCAGACGAGGGGCGAATTAGACAAATATTGATAAACTTGATCGGTAATGCTATCAAATTTACTCATTCGGGGAAGGTCAATGTAAATGTTTTAGTGGAGAATAAAAATACCACAATAGTGACCTTATTAGTTGAGGTAAGCGATACGGGTATTGGTATTGCTCCTTCGAAACAAAAAACGATATTTGATAATTTTTCCCAAGCAGATAGTTCTACCACACGTCGGTTTGGCGGTTCTGGGTTAGGATTGACTATCTCCCAGAAATTGGTTGAATTGATGGGAGGAGAAATCGGGGTTGACAGTGAGGAAGGTAAAGGGTCTCGATTCTGGTTTCGCCTACCTCTGCAAATATCGACTAACAAAGGTCAGCCATATTTCGATAGCCATGAAACGTCATTAGAGCAAAAATCGGACGCTGAAGAGGTGTCTGAAGATAAAGAACAAAAATATAATGCCTGTGTATTGGTTGCTGAAGACAATTTAATTAATCAGCTTGTTATTGAAGAGGTATTAGATGTATTTGCTTGCAAATCAATTATTGTGAATAACGGTATACTTGCATTAGAGCAATTTAGAAAACACAAAATAGACCTGATATTTATGGATATTCAAATGCCTGAAATGGGAGGCATTGAAGCAACGTCAGAAATACGTAATTTTGAATCAAGTACCGATTTTGATACCCATGTGCCAATTGTCGCGTTAACGGCTAATACAATGGAGGGAGACAGAGAAAAATATCTAGCTTCAGGGATGGATGATTATTTAAGCAAACCGATTGATATGAGTGATTTTTCGGTGATACTACAAAGGTGGCTAAGCCATCTCAAGTTATAGAATGTAATTGTCTCTATGTGTTCTAAACTAACAGAGATATACAACTTGAAAAAAAACTAATTAAGTTTCTAGGTAACATGTTATCGATAATTACCATTTAGCTATTGACCTATAATGTTACTTCGATTGGTTGTTTATCCTTGATGATTATCAAGTTGCCTCAGTAAACTAATTCCAGGATCAACTTACCCTCAATACCTTAGTTAACTTTTTTGAGAGTTGACAAGTTGTTTTGCTATTTTCCAGCGTCTCAAGGCCAATAACTCTAGCTTAAAATAGTTATTAACAATGCCTCCCTAATGTAATTGATACGAATGTCTTTAAATAATTTCGCTTTTATGTGTGATACCAACAAACTACGATAGACCGCTTGGTATTTTATAGAAGTGCACGATATATTGAAAATAGATCTGAATAACGCTCCTCACTACATGCAACAATTAACGGGCCTTTTGATTACAAATATGTTGATGAATGTTGCCCAGCCCCATAAAAAAATAAAAATGCCCACTAGGATTACAACAACATGAATAACAAAAGCGCTCCCAACCTCAGCAATAAATTGACTAAAGAGCAGCTCATATCACAACTAAATTTAGAACATCACTTCGAAGGGGGATACTTTCGTCAAACATTTAAAGCCGAACACAGGGACCAAATCAACACTGCACGGGGGGATCGTACCATCATGACGGCTATTTATTACATGTTGACCGACGACAATAATATTGATCATTTCCATACTAAGTATTCAGATGGCATTGAGTTTTACCATATGGGTGCCCCAATCACGTATCACATGATTTATCCAAACGGACATTATGAAAAAGCCGTGCTAGGACCCGACATATTCAATGGTCAGCAGTTGCAGCTTGCCTTACCCGGTGGCACGTATAAAGCGGCGGAACTCACCTCAGGATCGTATGGTTTAGTAAGTGAAGCGGTTGCACCCGGATGGGAAATAGAAGACATGATAGACGTAAGTAGAGACGAATTACTCAATCAGTTCCCGCAGCATAAAGTCGTCATTGAGCGACTAGCAAATAAAAAACTGCCGTTTTTAGACCCCAGCTAAAAAACTGTTGCGTATTCGTTGATTAAGGCACTTAAAAATAAAGTCTTCTTTTTGTTCTTAAACATAAATATCCAAATGTTTGGGACCTTTGGGTTTCTTCTGTTTAATTTTGACAACTTTTTCGTTGGGACATTCGTGCTCTGAGTTTTTCTCATTTTTATTACGCTGTTGATTTTTTTCCCTCGCCTCCCTTTCCTCACCTTTTAATTCCTTTTCCTCGTCGCTTAAATCACGTAACGGTTCTTGCTTATCAATTTTTGCTACTTTTTGGCTATCATGGGCAATAGGCACTTTCCCCTCTCGGGGTAGCATTGAAAATAAAAGGTCGGTAGTCATTATTCCTCCTCAGTTTATTAAAAATAGTAAATGGCCAGTTATTTCGACAACGTTGTATATAAAACATTCAATCACTGGATTGTAAACTAACATAGTTGATTTAATTGTAAGCAAGCGACAACTTTCCCCCGAAATATTCTTGCATTAATCAGGCCGATTGCATAATGTATGCGCCATTAAAGCGTACTGACAAAAAAGAATCACAATATATGAATATTACCTTGAAAGTAGTCGTACATCATCATATAGCTTAGCCTTTCAGGTATATGCTTGGAGGTTTATTGAATCCTTCTAGCGGCGCAGACACACTCTAAACCCCCGGAAGGCCTCTTTCGGGGGTTTTTCTTTTGGGTTGGAGTAGCCACTGACCAACGGCAAGTTAAGTAATAATTTTTTAATAGGAATGAAATAAACATGATTGATAACAATAGATTACGTATTGCCGTACAGAAATCAGGAAGATTAAGTGACGACAGCATTTCTTTATTAAAAGCGATTGGCATCAAATTGCAAATTCGTGACCGTTTGTTGATTGCTCACTCTACTAACCAACCTATTGATTTGTTGTTAGTGCGTGACGATGACATTCCAGGTTTAGTGATGGACGGTGTAGTAGATTTAGGTTTTATTGGCCAAAACGAATTAGAAGAAAAGATGTTGGAACGTAAAGCAGCAGGCAAAAAAGCTGAATACATTGAGCTTAGACGGTTAGATTACGGTGGTTGTCGCTTATCTATTGCCGTGCCTAATGAAATGGATTACCAAGGACTAGAGTCATTACAGGGCAAAAAAGTCGCCACTACTTACCCTTTTTTATTAGAACGTTTTTTTAAAGTAAAGAACATTAATGCTAGTACAGTCATGCTAACAGGATCGGTTGAAGTAGCGCCACGCGCTGGTTTGGCAGATGCGATTTGTGACCTTGTATCGACTGGAGCCACCCTTGAAGCCAATGGTTTACAAGAAGCCGATGAAATATTTACATCTAAAGCGGTATTCATCCAGCGTGGCGGCGAAATGCCGGAGGCTAAACAAGCACTGATCAGCAAAATACTGCCGCGTATGGATGGTATTACTCAGGCCAAGGAGAGCAAATACATTATGCTACATGCGCCTAAGGCATATTTAGCACAAGTAAAAAGCTTACTTCCCGGCTCTGAAAATCCAACGGTGCTGCCTCTTGCAGGTAATGATGACATTGTCGCTGTCCACGTAGTCAGCCCTGAAACCCTATTTTGGGAAACCATGGAAAAACTCAAAGCATTGGGTTGTAGTTCGATCTTGGTGATGCCGATTGAAAAGATGATGTCCTAAGGTAAAGCGAAAACAGCTAAAAGGCTAAATAGACATGCAAATATGGGCACAACTTAACCCAACTGAACAAGCTAAATTACTCAGCAGACCCGCGCTTGCCAATAGCCAAGCTTTGGGTGATACGGTAACAGACATTATTGAGCAAGTTAAACAACATGGCGATAAAGCTTTGTTGGCCTTTACCGAGCGTTTTGACGGCACAAAATTAGACAATGTACGTTTTAATGATGAGACACTCAGCAGCTTCGCCAGCCAAATTAAACCAGAAGTAAAATGGGCAATTGACCAAGCCTATGCAAACATCAAAGCATTTCATCAAGCTCAGTACCCCGATGATGTTGTTGTTGAAACCACCCCCGGCGTGGTTTGTGAACTTAAACATGCGCCTTTAGCGTCAGTTGGCTTATATATTCCAGGCGGAACAGCACCACTACCTTCAACGGTTTTAATGTTAGGCGCCACGGCTCAGGTGGCCGGCTGTGCTAGAAAAGTACTTTGCACACCTCCTAATAAATACGGTCAAATAGCTGTTGAAATTCGTTATGCGGCCAGTCTGTGTGATATCGACGAAATATATTTAGTCGGTGGAGCACAAGCTATTGCAGCTTTAGCACTGGGCACTGAAAGTATTATTAAGGTGGATAAGATTTTTGGCCCAGGTAATAGTTATGTCACCGAAGCCAAACAACAGGTCAGCCTTATTCCAGCAGGCCCGGCAATAGATATGCCCGCGGGTCCATCTGAGGTATTAGTGATTGCTGATAAGCAAGCAAACCCTGTATTTGTTGCAGCTGACTTATTGTCTCAAGCCGAGCATGGCACTGACTCTCAAGCGGTACTAGTGTCCAACAGTGCTGATTTAATCGCAGCGGTTAAACAACAAGTAACCTTGCAGTTGACAACATTAAATCGTAAAACGATTGCCGAGCAAGCGGTTAAACATAGTCGCTATATTCTGACAGAAACCTTGGAGCAAGCATTTGAAGTCAGCAATGCTTATGCGCCTGAACACCTCATTATACAAATAGAAAATGCCCGTGACAGCTTAGATAAACTGACTAATGCTGGTTCAATCTTTGTGGGTCAATGGTCACCTGAATCAGCTGGCGATTATGCCAGTGGTACTAATCATGTATTACCAACATATGGTTATGCACGCAATTATTCAAGCTTAGGCTTAGCTGACTTTATGCGCCGTTATACGGTACAAGAACTAAGTTACCATGGCTTACAAAATATCGGCAATGCGATTATGGATTTAGCTGATGCTGAAGGGTTAGATGCCCACAGGCAGGCAGTAAAGCTGAGATTAGATGCTGAATACTTGGAAAGTAAATAACCATGAGCGAATTAGTCAATAAGCTAATGTGCGAAAATATAAAGGCCTTAAAACCTTATGAATCAGCTAGACGAATTTTTGCGGGTGGTGATAGCGACAGCGAAACTTGGCTGAACGCAAATGAGTCACCTTTTGCTAATGATTTCGACATCGACACTGAGCATTTTAATCGTTATCCAGATTGCCAACCACAACGCGTGTTATTGCCTTACGCAGAATATGCAGGTGTACAAGCCAACCAGTTATTGGTGAGTCGTGGGGCCGACGAAGGCATTGAGTTACTTATCCGTACATTTTGTTCACCGGGCAAAGACAGTATTTTAATTTGCCCACCGACTTATGGTATGTACGCCATCAGCGCTGAAACATGCAATATAGGTGTCGAGAGAGCGCCTTTGAATGCAGATTTTTCTTTAGATGTTTCTGCCATTAGTGCTTACAAAGGTAAAGTGAACTTAGTGTTTATTTGTTCACCCAATAATCCAACAGGTACATCGATTGGCAAGGCGCAACTTAAACAAGTATTAGAGCACTTCGCTGACTCAGCCTTAGTCGTGGTTGACGAAGCTTATTTTGAATTTGATGCCAACAATACATGGGCCACTGAATTAGCAACATATCCAAATTTAGTCGTGTTGCGTACCTTATCCAAAGCGTTTGCATTAGCAGGGTTACGCTGTGGCTTTACCTTAGCCAACAATGACATTATTTACAGCATCATGAAGGTGATTGCACCCTACCCTATGCCAGAGCCGGTCGCACAAATTGCAGCCCAAGCACTCAGTCCAAAAGGGCTCAAGCAAATGACTGAGCAAGTAGAATATTTGCAACAGCAAAGTCAATTAGTCAAACAACGGTTGAGTCAATTCCCTGAGCTCGAATTAGTCGGTGATGATAAAGCTAATTTTATATTGTTCCGCCATCCCCAAAAACAAGGGTTAATGGACTATTTGGTGGCCAACTCAGTACTTATACGTGACCAGTCTAAACAAGTAAACTTAGTTAATTGCCTGCGTATTACGCTTGGTACTCAACAACAAAACGAAAAATTGCTAGCGTTAATGGCAAGCTTTTTTACACAGCAGGAAAAATCAGCATGAGCCAGCAACCCCTTCTTTTCATTGATCGCGATGGTACCTTGGTTGAAGAGCCAGTCATCGACAAACAACTTGATAGTTTAGAAAAATTAGTCTTCGAACCACATGTTTTACCTGTGTTGCTCAAGCTACAGCAAAATGGTTTTCGTTTAGTGATGGTGTCAAACCAAGATGGATTGGGAACAGAGAGTTTCCCTCAAGCCAATTTTGACTTAGCCCACACCAAGATGATGGACATTTTTACTAGCCAAGGCGTGACGTTTGACGATGTATTAATTTGTCCACACTTCGATAATGACAACTGCGCTTGCCGAAAGCCTAAACTAGGTTTAGTGAAAGACTATTTGCAACAAGGTAAAATTGATTTTACCCGTTCATTTGTGATTGGTGATCGCGATACTGATATCCAGCTAGCTGAAAACATGGGGATTGTAGGTATCAAGTACAATCGCGAAAATAACAACTGGCAAGGGATTGAAAAACAGTTATTGGCGTCTTCACGTGTAGCCCACGTAGTACGCAAAACCTCTGAAACCAATATCAATGTCACAGTAAATTTAGACTCAAGTGCGAAATCGACAATTCAAACAGGCCTTGGGTTCTTTGACCATATGCTTGATCAAGTTGCCACTCATGCAGGTTTTGAATTAACACTAACGGTAGATGGCGATTTACATATAGACGACCACCACAGCGTAGAAGACACCGCCCTTGCACTTGGCGAAGCACTTAAAAATGCACTAGGTGACAAACGCGGTATTGGCCGTTTTGGTTTTGCATTACCTATGGATGAATGTCGCGCCGAATGTATTTTAGATATATCTAACCGACCGCATTTAAAATTTGATGCTCCTTTTAGCCGCGACCAAGTAGGCGATATGGCTACCGAAATGGTGCCACACTTTTTTTACTCTATTGCTCAGGCTATGGGTTTATCACTGCACCTTTCGACTACAGAGGGCAATGCTCACCATCAAGTTGAAAGTTTGTTTAAAGTATTTGGCCGCGCATTACGACAAGCTATTCACAAACAAGGTGAAACGTTACCAAGTACTAAAGGTGCCTTGTAAACATGGCATCGCAACAAATTGTTATTGTTAATACTGGCTGCGCGAATATTTCATCGGTAAAATTTGCTGTTGAACGTTTAGGTTCACACGTCACAGTGAGTGACGACATACATATCATTCAAACAGCCGACAAAGTATTTTTACCCGGTGTAGGTAGTGCGAATGCAGCCATGGCCAGCATTGAGAAAAAACAATTAATCAGCTGTATTCAAGAACTGACTCAACCAGTTTTAGGCATATGCTTAGGTATGCAGTTGATGGTTGAAAAGTCAGAAGAAAGCCTTAGCAATAACACGCCTTGTTTAGGTCTTATTCCCGGACAAGTAAAACGATTGCAAGTAGGCGATTTACGTTTACCTCATATGGGTTGGAATACCGTGACGCCCGATGCCGATGCGCGATTATTTAAAGGCATCAATGCGGGTAGTTACTTTTATTTTGTTCACAGTTTTGCTGTGGCAGTTTCAGAATTTACAATGGCCAGTTGCCAATACGGCATGGACTTTTCTGCAGCTATTCACAAAGACAACTTTTTTGGTGTGCAATTTCATCCTGAGCGTTCGAGTGACGCAGGTGCACACCTTTTGAAAAACTTTATCGATTTATAAAAGACTGAGTCTTAAGAAAGGATTAATAGGCAAAATATGATCATCCCAGCGATAGATTTAATAGAAGGTTCAGTAGTGCGTTTATACCAAGGCGACTATGAACAGAAAACCGAATACAAACTCGACCCTATCGATGTCGTGCATAGTTATGCGGACCAAGGGGCAAAGTGGTTACATATTGTTGACTTAACCGGTGCCAAAAATACCAGTAAGCGTCAACTCGAACTCATTGGTAAGATGGTTGCCACTGGTCGCATGCACTTTCAAGTAGGTGGCGGTATTCGCAGCGAAGCTGATGTGAAACAACTTCTAGATATAGGCGTTAAACGTGTGGTCATTGGCTCATTGGCAGTCAAAGAGCCTGAGCTGGTTAAAGGTTGGATCACAAAATATGGCGCAGAGGCCATAGTGCTCGCGCTGGACATCAACATTGACGACTCAGGTAACAAATTTATCGCCACCCATGGCTGGCAAGAAAACTCTGGCGTGTCGATTGAAGCTTTACTTGAAAACTTCTTATCTGTGGGCGCGAAGCATGTGCTTTGCACTGACATCAGCCGTGACGGTACTTTACAAGGTGCTAATCATCAACTTTACACTGAAATGACAAAACAATTTTCGAGTGTAGGTTGGCAAGCGTCTGGTGGTATTGGTAACCTGACCGACATCGCAGTGCTTAAACCTACCAAGGTAAGTGGTGTCATTTTAGGTCGTGCTCTCTTGGAAGGTAAATTCACAGTAGAACAAGCAATTGAATGTTGGAACTCGGCACAAGATTAACAGCACCACATGTTGGCAACAGACTTAAAATAACAAATTAGGAAATTATCATGGCAGCTTTTGGTACAGTGTTTATGCCACATATGGCATTCACTACCTTTGAAAATAATCAATGGAATGAAGCAGCAATTGTTGCATCTGACAGCATTCAATTACATCCCGGCGCCCATGTGTTGCATTACTCCAGCACCTGCTTTGAAGGACTAAAAGCCTTCAAACATGCCGACGGCAGTGTCCATGTGTTCCGTATGGATCAAAACCTTGCCCGTTTTGCACAAAGCAGCCAATTGTTGTCGTTACCAGAAATTGACCAAAACCAAGTATCTAAGATGATTTTAGACATAACGGCACAATACAGTGCCGATATTCCAGAGCCACCTGGGTCGATGTATATTCGTCCTACACATATAGGCACTGAAGCGGCGATAGGTAAAGCCGCTGCACCAAGTGCTAGTTCTATGTTATATGTGCTGATTTCACCTGTAGGTGACTACTTTGCCGGCGGCTCAAAGCCGCTTAGGGTGTTACTTGACGAAACAGGTTTGCGCTGTGCCCCACATATGGGAATGATCAAAAGTGGTGGCAATTATGCCAGTGCACTAGGTCCAATTTTAGCTGCAAAACACGATGTACAGGCTGATCAAATATTGTTCTGCCCAAATGGTGACGTGCAGGAAACAGGCGCAGCTAACTTCTTATTAATTGATGGCGACGAAATTATCACCAAAGCATTAGATCCAACTTTTTTACATGGTGTTACCCGCAACTCGATTTTAACCTTAGCGGCAGATATGGGCATGAAAGTCACTGAAACCCGATTAACTGTTGAAGAATTATTAAAAAGAGCTGCTAAACCTCATGTTGAAGCTGCCTTATCAGGCACAGCTGCCGTTCTGACATCAGTAGGCACTCTAATCCATAATGGTAAAGAGCACACAGTGGGAGTAGGCGAACACGGCCCAACCACCAAAAAATTACGCCAAGCACTAAACGATATTCAATGGGGCAAAGCGCCAGACAAGCACCATTGGTTAACACAAGTTAAATAAGGTTTTTTATGTTAGCTAGACGCATTATCCCCTGCTTAGATGTCAAAGATAGCAAAGTCGTCAAGGGAGTGAAGTTTCGTAATCACGAAATCATCGGCGACATAGTGCCCTTAGCTCAGCAGTATGCTCAACAAGGTGCTGATGAATTAGTGTTTTACGACATCACTGCATCCAGCGATAAGCGCGTTGTGGATAAAAGTTGGGTAACCCGCATTGCACAGGTCATTGATATCCCGTTTTGTGTCGCAGGCGGCATTAAAACGATTGAAGAAGCGGGTAAAATATTAGAAATGGGTGCTGACAAAATATCTGTTAACTCACCCGCTTTGGCTGATCCTGAATTGATCACCCGCCTTCACGATACCTTTGGCCAACAATGTGTGGTGGTGGGTATCGACAGTTTTTTCAATGAAGAAACGGCTAAATATCAAGTTCATCAATACACAGGCGATGAAACTCGCACCCAAGTCACGGCTTGGGAAACCGCTGATTGGGTTAAAGAAGTACAACAACGTGGTGCTGGTGAAATTGTACTTAATTGCATGAACCAAGATGGTGTACGTGAAGGTTACGATATCAAACAACTGGCGGCTATTCGAAAAAACTGTGGTGTACCCTTGATCGCCTCAGGAGGAGCAGGTCAAAGCGTGCATTTTAAAAACGTTTTTGAACAAGCAGATGTTGATGGCGCATTAGCCGCATCAATATTTCACAAGGGCATTATTCCTATACCAGTATTAAAAGCCTATTTACGTATGCAAAACATAGCTATTAGAGATTAAAATGATTATTACAAAAGAAAATGTGGCGAAACTGGCTTGGGATAAAATGGATAATTTGATCCCTTGCACCGTGCAAAACGCAGTCAGTGGTAAAGTGTTGATGCAGGGCTTTATGAACCAAGAGGCATTGGATAAAACCTTAGAAACAAACTTGGTAACCTTCTTTAGTCGTTCAAAACAACGTTTATGGACTAAAGGTGAAGAGTCTGGAAATAATTTAGGTCTAGTTGAAATCACCAGCGACTGTGACGATGATTCTTTACTTGCTTTGGTTAATCCAATCGGACCTACATGCCACAAAGGCACAGAAACTTGCTGGGACGATAGTCAATCAGCTAACATCAGCTTTATTGCTGAATTGGAGGATGTGATTGCCTCACGAAAAGGAGCCGATCCTGACTCTAGTTACACCGCTCACTTATACAGCAAAGGTATCAAACGTATCGCGCAAAAAGTCGGTGAAGAAGGCGTTGAAACAGCACTTGCCGCTACGGTAAAAGACGTAGAAGAGTTAAAAAATGAGTCTGCAGATTTGTTGTATCATTTAATTGTATTACTACAAGCGAGCGACTTGAGTTTATCTGATGTGATCGAAGTATTAAAACAACGTCATTTAAAATAGTTGTCTAAGGTTATTATCTATTCCTTCATGCAATATGAAGGAATAGGAATGTATGTCGAAACAAATTTATATATAACTCGCAAAATAGTTACTCCCAAAAACAAGACCAAGCTGCTTCCTCTTTTACATCCTGATGTCAAGATTTTAATTGAATTCGTTAAAAAAATAACTTTATAACAATCAATAACCTGCAAATAAATAAACGTTAAATTCTAAATTTTAAAAACTTAACATTGATCTAACATATTTTTAAAGGCGTAAATTTAAACGACGAATAAAAACTTATACACAATCATAAGGTACGTATATGAATATTTTTAAAAAGCTTCTAACGGTTTCGGTATTCACAACAGTGCTAGCAGCATGCGGCGGTGACGATGATGTTGTTATTATCGACGAAACTCCAACCCTCACTTCTGATCTTCGAATTATTCATGGTGTACCCGACGCACCAACAGTAAACATATACGCAGGCGCAGCTGTGCTCGCTGGCCTAGAAAACGTTGATTATCAAGTCTCCTCTGGTTGGATCACCGTTGACGAAGGGACTTATGCAGTGCGAGTTGAAGCAAATGTCCCTGGTGGCACCGCGGATGTCATCACTGCATCACTTGCTCTTGAAGGCGAGAAATCCTATAACGTATTGGCAGTAGGCTCTACTACTGATGGGACAATTGAACCATTAGTTGTATCAACCGATAGGTCTAGCATCACTGCAGGAAATGTGCGTGTGCAGATAGTTCACGCAGCTGCAGCAGCTCCAATGGTAGACATTTATGTCACTGCGCCAGATGCAGACATAGAAGCAGAACAACCACTAGCCACTGCATCATTTAAAGATAGCACTGGCCAAGTAGAAGTCGCTGGTGGTGATTATCAAATCAGGATCGCACCCGCGGGATCAAAAACAGTTGTGTTTGATTCTGGCACAATTGCTTTGCCTGCAGACGCAGATTTATTAGTAGTTGCAACGCAAAATACTGGTACAGGTAGCTCTCCTGTTACCTTGCTTGTTGCAGATGGTACCTCATCATTTAAAATTTGGGACGTAAATTCAAAAGCAAATGTGCGTGTTGTGCATGCTGTATCTGACGCCCCCGCTGTTGACGTAATTGCTAACAATGCCTTGACGTTATTCGATGGTATCAGTTATCCATACGTGACTGCTTATGTAGCAGTTGACGCAGGAGACTACACTATTGATATTGCTGTAGACGGAGCTGAAGACACCGTAGCCATCGACGATGCAGCCATCAGTGTTGAAAGTGGTATGTTTTATACAGCTTTTGCTAACAGTGATTTAGCAAGCATTGGCCTTGATCTGGTTGTAGATGTACCCCGTCCAATCGCTACTGCTGCGAAAGTAAGAATATTTCATGCATCGCCAGACGCTAGCACAGTGGACATTTATGTAACGGTAGACGGTAACATAAGCGCAGTGAACCCAACTTTTCCAGGCGTGCCTTTTACCACACCTATATTGTCCGAGACAGGTTATGTTGAATTAGCAGCGGGTGATTATGTCGTCACCGTAACCGGCGCAGGTTCAAAAGATGCGGCGATAGAAACTGGCACTTTGAGCTTAGAAGTCAACAAGGTATATACAGCTATTGCTATTGATGGCCTTATTGCAGATGACGGTCCTACATTAATCACGGCTGATGATCTAGCACCTAGTTTTACTGCTTCAACAACCTTCAATATCATACTACAGGGAGAGCAAGAAGTCCCTATGGTTGATACCATGTCTTTAGCTACTGCAAAAGTTGAGATAGATGAGTCATTGCCCGCATTTAAAATCACTTTAGATGCCAGCATGGTTACTGATGCTAGTGCAGCACACGTGCATGATGGTGACATTGGTACGAATGGCGGTGTTGCATTTGGATTAACCGATATGGGTAATGGTACTTTTGCACTAGAGCAAACTGGGATTACAGCAGGCTTATTAAACGACTTACTTAGTGGTGATTGGTATTTGAATGTTCATACGCCAAACAATCCAAGCGGCGAAGTACGTGGACAAATTGTCCCAGATACTACTGTCGTCGTGACCTTTCCGCTAAGTGGTTTACAAGAGATCCCACAAGTAATGAGTAGTGGCATGGGTGGCGGTTATGCACTTTTCGATACCACGGACAACGGTGTCACTCTTGCTCTCGCCACCACAGATGTTGCAGATGCCACTATGGCTCACATCCATACCGGGTATGCGGGTGTGAATGGTGGTGTATTAGTCGCATTGGCCCAAGATACATCTGACGTAAATTTATGGACATCAGGGGGGGAAGTAAATTTAGATCAAGCCACCGCAGACTTATTATTGTCAGGAGGGCATTACGTCAATGTGCATACGCCTGCTAATCCTAGCGGTGAATTAAGAGGGCAAATTACCGCCGCAAACATAGAAGTATATGGCGTAGCACCAACAGGTGATCAAGAAGTACCCGCGGTGATGACAGATGCAAGCGGAACTGGCGCTATTACATTAAACACTACAACGGGGTTAATCATCGGCACAATTAACGTATTTGATATAAGTCCGACTATGGCACACATTCATGCGGGTGAAGTGGATGTAAATGGTGGTGTAGTGCTAGCGCTAAACGATATAGGAAATGGTGGATTCATTGTGACAGCGGGTACAGTGTTGAACATGGCACAAGTAGACTTAATGCAAGCTGAAGCTCTATACACTAATTTTCATACGGCCGAGAATCCAAATGGTGAAATCCGTGGGCAAATCACATTAGGTTTTTAGAAACAAATTGCCAAAATAAACCAACGAAAACGGGCAAAGTTGCCCGTTCCTTTTACTTCAAGCAAAAACTATTATCATCTAAACGAATTACATTTATTCGCTATGCAAAATCTTTTGGCAGCATCAACTGTCACTCGAGGATCTTTGTTGTGGTTGAATTAACCGGACACTTCAATAAAGGATTATAATCCTGTTAATTGAGGTGAATATGACTAAACGAACAAATAAACATTATCCCGCAGAATTTAAAC
>Ga0209119_1000251_pt1 | contig 54238 bp, 45 predicted proteins | sample COG_03_FD_184747 | JGI IMG/M metagenome (GOLD analysis project Ga0209119, IMG submission 184747) | Pelagic Microbial community sample from North Sea - COGITO 998_met_03 (SPAdes) (version 2) | ecosystem: Environmental > Aquatic > Marine > Neritic zone/Coastal water | place: Helgoland, sampling...
AATCAACGCTTACCTGAGTTGGATTAACCAGAGTTGGAACAGCAATGATATTAGCAGCACCCCAACAGGTTACGCCGTTGTCATCAATGGCACAGGTTGATAATCCACCTGCACTTACCTGAGTTGGATTAACCAACGTATCAGGAACTACAGCACGTGAATCCTGCTGTGTACCCCAACAGGTAAGGCCATTGTCGTCAATCGCACAGCTGTGGATATAACCTGCAGACACCTGCGTTGGGTTAACCAGACCAGCTGGTACCTTACGCTGTTGCTTGTGGTTACGACCCCAACACTCTACGCCGTTGTCGCCAATCGCACAGGTATGTTCAACACCCGCATCGATCTGCGTAGCATTAACCAGAGTTTCAGGAACTTCTGAACGCTTAAAGCCGTTCGAGCCCCAGCACACTACACCAGTGTCATCGATCGCACAGGTGTGCGTCTTAGCTGCCGCAAGTGCAGTTGGGTTAGTTAGAGCAGGAACTGTGGTCTGCCCAAGATGACCACGACCCCAACAGATAACACCAGAATCATCGATCGCACAGGCGTGCTCGAAACCTACTGACAACTCAGTTGGATTAGACAGTGCAGGCGCAGCACGCTGACCGTACTGATTAGCACCCCAACAGGTCACACCATTGCTATCCAGTGCACAGGAGAACTTGTTACCTGTACCTACTGCATAGTCAATACCCTGTGGATTACGGCCTGAAGCAATTTCCAATGCATCTGGAATGCCATCACCGTCTGAGTCGATATTAGCCACACCTTGATTGATAGTAATCTCAGCTCCGACAAAGCCAAAACCACTGGCTCCGGAACTGCGTGAGAACTTTAAAGTTGTACCAGCAAAGCCTTCAAGTGCAGTACAGGGAAGCGTATAAAGTGTAGCCGGCAGAGAGGCACTGGAAGGCCAGGCACCATTAACACTAGCCCAGGCTGCATTTAAATATTTATCAGTTGATGAGTCATTATCATAATCATCAGTATCATCACTAAGCTGCATACCTATACTGGAATCGGTTAATAGATCAGTTATCCCAGCGTCATCACAGGACAGCGCCGAGCTATCAAAGTGAAGGCGAAAACCCAAGCCGGTGGCAAGCTCTTGATTAGTGGTAGTGTAAGTCATTGAAATGGATGTTGACTCACCTGCAAGAATCGCCGAAGAAGATAAATTTGCATCGATAATTTGATCTTTTGCGCTGGCCCCGAAAGCCGCCAACGTCGAAGACAAAACAAAACTTTTAATAAGACTATTATTTAAATAACCTAGCATTGCAGCATTTACCCCTCAGATAAACTTTATATATTTTTTATACAACTTATACAATTCTTGATTATGAGTCGAAAATTCAAAAAAGTATATAGTAAACTTAACCACTGTATAGGCGAATAAAAAACGAGAAAAATGCGCAAAAAAAAAGATAAATAACGATAAAAACTATTTGTTCAAAAAAGTGGTCTCCCCTTCAGGAGTCGAACCTGAAATTCAAGCTTAGGAGGCTAGCGTGATATCCAATTTCACCAAGGGGAGCGGCTTACATTATAAAATAGTAACAAAGAATAGATAGACTCAAAATAGACGTAAAAAATATAGTTTTCAATGCTTAAAGATAAATACCTATCCAGCTAATCGAAAGACAAAAACAAACCGCCACTTAATTACACAACCGTCAATCTACATTACAATCCCCGCCATGAACTTACTCCTACTGCAAAATAACAGCCTGAGCGAAAATCTGGTTCAAATTACTGGCCGCCAACTGCAACAGCTAACCAACCTGCAGCGGTCTGCTATTGGTGACACTCTTCGCGTGGGAGAGATCAACGGCCTTATCGGCAGCGGCACGATTATTGAGCTCAACAGTTCCGAGGCATTACTGCAGATCAACTTATCCAGCCCACCGCCGCCGCCCATCCCGCTAACGCTAATTATGGCTATGCCGCGACCAAAAATGTTGCGCCGCAGCCTGCAGACCATCGCCGCCATGGGGGTTAAAGAGATTTATTTAATTAACTCAATGCGGGTTGAAAAGAGCTATTGGCAGACGCCTTTGTTAAAGCCCGAGGCTGTCGAGGAAGAGTTTATTTTAGGCTTGGAGCAGGCTCGCGACACCATTATGCCAACGCTGCATATTCGCAAACGGTTTAAACCCTTTGTTGAGGATGAGTTACCGGCGATTATTCAGGGAAGAAAGAACCTGCTTGCGCATCCGGTCACTGAGACCCGTTGCCCAATCGATATTCAGCAGCCCGCAACACTGGCTATAGGCCCCGAGGGCGGATTTATCCCCTACGAAGTCGAGCTATTAAATGCCGCAGGATTTGAAACCGTGCATATAGGGCCGCGTATTCTCCGCGTTGAGACCGCGGTGCCTGCCCTGCTCTCCAGATTATTTCCCGCCTAGATAAAAACGCTATTAGCGTCGACGAGGCTTTAAACGCGACGATTTTGGCTGAGCCTTTAACTGTGGCTTGGCCTTTTTAGAATCGCGACGCATCACTTCTTTCTCACGGCGTGACTCACCGGGCACTAAAAACCCATCGCCACTACCAATCAGATCACCCCTACCCATGCGGCGCAGAGCTTTGCGCAATATTGGCCAATTCTCTGGATCGTGATAGCGCAAAAATGCCTTGTGCAGAGTCCGCTGTTCCTGACTCTTGGCACTAAATATCGTCTCACTGTTGTTTTTACCCAGCGGCTTTAGGGGATTTTTCTCGGTAAAGTACATGGTTGTAGCCGAGGCCATTGGCGACGGGTAAAAGCTCTGCACCTGATCAACCCGGAAGCCATTGGTTTTCAGCCACAGCCCCAAACTCATCATATCCTCGTTGGTCGAACCCGGATGAGCGGAGATAAAGTACGGAATCAGGTACTGCTTTTTGCCCGCTTCTTTGGAGAAGCGCTCAAACATTTCCTTAAATTCATAATAACTGCCCATACCCGGCTTCATCATTTTACTAAGCGGGCCGTCCTCAGAATGCTCTGGGGCAATTTTTAGATAGCCACCCACATGATGAGTCACCAGCTCCTTAACATATTCCGGATCACGCACCGCCAGGTCATAACGCAGACCAGAGGCGACAACGACCTTTTTCACGCCGGGCAGATTGCGGGTTTTGCGATACAGCTGGGTGGTGTGCTTATGATCAGTTTCAAGATTGACACAGATAGTCGGATAGACACAGGAAGGACGTCTACAAGTCTCTTCAATCTTTTTATCCTTACAGTTAAGGCGATACATATTGGCCGTCGGACCACCCAGATCGGAAATAACCCCGGTAAAGCCCGGTGTCATATCGCGTATCTTCTCAACTTCGTTAAGTATCGATTCCTCAGAACGGCTCTGAATAATCCGCCCTTCGTGCTCAGTGATAGAACAAAAAGTACAGCCGCCAAAACAGCCACGCATAATGTTGACCGAAAACCGAATCATATCGTAGGCGGGAATCTTGCTCTCGCCATAGGTTGGATGAGGGACACGCTTATAGGGTTGATCAAACACCCAGTCCAACTCTTCGGTCTCGAGAGGAATTGGTGGCGGGTTGACCCAGATATCATTGCGACCCTGATTCTGAACTAGCGGGCGCGCATTACCGGGATTGGTTTCACGATGGAAAATACGGTCCGCATGAGCGTATAAAACCGGATCTTTAACCACCTGATCAAAAGATGGCATACGAATAAAGGTCGTGCTCGGGTCGGTTTTGATCGCCTGAGTATCGGGAATTATCGCCAGCGGTTTTGGTTGGCTTTCAGTACCCTCAGCGCCATCAATATCTTCAAGATTGACCTGACCTGTGGCGCAGGTAGTACCTTTCTCAGCGCGCATACGAATGGTCTTGGCATCATCGGAGTCACTAGCCTTAGAGGTCACATAGGGATTCTTGGGCTTGGACATTGGACCAGGCTGATCCACCTGAGTAGAATCAATTTCGCTCCAACCTTTGGGAATAGTTCTGCATAAAAAGGCACTACCACGCAGATCGGTAATCTCGCGAATCGTTTCTCCGCGGGCCATTCTATGGGTCAGCTCAACCATCGCCCGCTCGGCATTGCCGTAGAGCAAAATATCCGCTGTTGAATCAATTAATACAGAACGCTTTACCGACTCTGACCAGTAATCATAATGGGCAAGGCGGCGCAGACTGGCTTCAATGCCACCCACCACGACCGGCGAATCAGAAAAGGCTTCGCGACACTTCTGGGTATAGACAGTCACTGCGCGATCCGGACGCTTGCCACCGACATCATCAGCGGTATAGGCATCGTCATGGCGCAGTCGGCGATCAGCGGTGTAGCGATTGATCATCGAATCCATATTGCCGGCAGTCACACCAAAGTAAAGATTTGGCTTGCCCAGCACTTTAAAGCTCTCCGCATCGCGCCAATCCGGCTGCGAGAGAATACCTACTCTATAGCCCTGAGCTTCGAGAACACGACCAATAACCGCCATACCAAAGCTCGGATGATCCACATAGGCATCACCGGTGACCAAAATAACATCACAGCTGTCCCAGCCGAGCTGATCCATCTCTTCTCGGGACATCGGCAAAAACGGTGTCGGCAATAGACATTCAGCCCAGTATTTTGGGTAGTCGTAAAGAGCTGTTGGGGTTTGCTGTTTTGTTGCCATCGGTCAAATACGCTTTTGTTGTAGGGTTAAAACGGCGCTCATTGTAACGGATTTAGACCTGCCGAGAGCGACTGTTTTACTGATTAACAGATTCATTGACCCTATACGCAGAAACCTGCGTATCTGATTAAATTGACAGTCTCAACCTTTTTTGCGAATGAGAATCAATATTATTAACATTTAGCCAAATCTGACGTACAATAAGATTATTGCATTACTCATCACAGGATTAACTTATGACCCTCTGGGATCTTAAACAGGGAACCTCCGCTACCGTTGACAGCTTTGTCTCAACTCTTGAGAGCGGCTACAGAACCCGTCTTAGCGAACTCGGCTTTCACCCCGGCGAATTAATCTCCTGTGTCCTCTCCCCCAGCCTTGGTGCGCCAAAACTCTACCGCGTCAATAACAGCGTTTACTCTCTCGATGATAGCGTAGCCACGTTAATCAAAGTCGGCAGCGACGAACAAGCAGCTTAATGTCAAAAACCATCCTTATCGGCAGCCCTAACTCAGGCAAGAGCCTGCTGTTTAATCGGCTCACTGGCCTCAACCAAAAAGTTGCCAATTTCCCGGGTGTTACGGTCAATATCAACTCCGGCAAAAGCCTTGCCCAGCCCTCCAATGAATTTCTCGATTTTCCCGGTGCCTACTCCCTGCAGACCATTTCCGGGGAAGAAAAGATTGCCGTTGAGGCCTTTTACAATGCACTGCAAGATCCAGAGATCAGTTCGGTGGTCTGCGTTGTCGACGCAACCCGGCTTGAGAAGGGATTAATCTTTGCCCTGCAGGTAATCAATGCCTGTGCAGAGCACCAGAAATCACTGATTATCGCCGCGAATATGAGCGATGTCCTCGAGCAGCATAATCTGAGCATGGATACCACCGGGCTTGAAAAGGCTCTCGGGGTTCCAGTGGTAAAAATCTCCGCAAAATCCGGCAGCGGTCTCGATCAGCTTCAAGCGCTGGCGATCAATCATCGCGATCTGCCAAGCCCCTACACCAGCGATATTATCGCCAGTGACGAATCGCTCAATCACCGTCAAGCCCAACAGTTGGCGGAAGACTTTGGCCCCAAAGGCGATCTGTTAATTAATTCGCAGACGCGACTCGACCAGTTTTTTCTGCATTCATGGTTTGGCGGGCTAAGCTTTTTGGTGATTATGTATCTGTTATTCCAGAGCATCTTTTCCTGGGCAGCCCCAGTAATGGACGGCGTCGAAAGCAGCCTGCAGTTTATGGCTGAAATTATTCTGCCCCTGCTTCCCGAGGGTGTTATCAGCGACTTTACCGCCGATGCTCTATTTGGTGGTATAGGCGCATTTCTAGTTTTTGTACCGCAGATATTTGTTCTCACCCTAGTTGTAGGGATGCTTGAAGACAGTGGTTATCTGGCTAGAGCTGCAGTTATTTGCCACAAACCACTGCGACTATTTGGCCTGACCGGTAAAAGCTTTATCCCCATGCTCTCCAGTGTCGCCTGCGCTATTCCCGGTATTTACGCCGCACGCACCGTCGACTCTCCGCGCAAGCGCTGGCTGACCTATCTGGCCATACCACTGATGCCCTGCTCTGCGCGACTGCCGGTTTACAGCCTGTTAATTGCCGCCTTTATCCCCGCCTCAAATATGTTTGGCGGACTGATTGGCTGGCAGGGACTGGCGATGTTTGGCATCTATGTATTCGGTATTCTCTGTGGACTTCTGGTTACCGCACTGGTATCCAAGACCAATAAAGGGATGCAGAGCGATCTGCCCTTTGTTCTTGAAATGCCCCCCTATCGCCTGCCCTCCTGGCGACCATTGCTGCGCAATGCCTGGAGTCGCAGCAAACACTTTGTGACCAAAGCCGGTAAGGTGATTTTTCTGGTCACTGTGGTTATCTGGCTGCTCGGTTATTTCCCCAATCAGGGTGCCTCGCTGGGCGAGTCCTGGCTGGGTCAGATGGGCCAGTGGATTGAACCCCTATTTTCGCCCTTTGGTCTCGACTGGAAATATGGTGTAGCCATACTCACCTCATTCCTGGCCCGCGAGGTTTTTGTCGGCACACTGGGAACCCTGTTTGGCATTGAAGGTGGCGAAGAAAATATTATCTCACTGGCGGATCATATTCAAAATAGCGGCTTACCGATTGGCGCCGGCTTTGCCCTGTTAGTGTTTTTCTCTATCGCACTGCAATGTGTTTCCACACTGGCAGTACTGCGCAGAGAGACCGGTTCCTGGCGCCTGCCTACTCAGCTTTTTATTAGCTATAGCATCTTTGCCTATGCCGCTGCCTGGCTAACCTTTGTTATAGTGCAGGCCATCGCCGGTTAAACCCTGAAAATATAGGTTTAAACAGCAGGTTATATCCACAGCCAGCCGAAAAGTAATCAGCCCTATGCACAGCATTACCCTTCAGGAGATCCCCTATCAGGCTAACAGTGAAATACTGTTCGAAGCCGTGCGTGATCTGCCTGAAGCCGTCTGGCTCGATAGCGGCAAGCCTCGCAGCACTCAGGGGCGCTACGATATTATCTCGGCGGCACCCGATGCACTGATCGAAACCCGGGGCAACCTATCGACAGTCTCCGATAGCAGTGGCACTAGCACCAGTGAACAGGATCCTTTTGAACTGGCCCAACAGCTTTTAGAACCTCTACAGCCTTTTGATAACAGCCTCTGCAACAGCCCTTTTGTCGGCGGCCTTATCGGCTATTTTGGCTATGATCTGGGACGCCGTTTAATTGATCTGGAGGAGCGCACTGCAAGCGTAACTAGTCTGCCGGATATGCGTATTGGCCGCTATCTCTGGGCCTTGATCGTCGACCACAGTGCCAGACAGTGCCAGTTGGTATTTCACAGTCACTGCTCTGAACAACTGCGCAGCCAGATCATTCAACGCTTCACCAGAAAACCTCAGGCCACAACTCACTCTGATCGGGAATTTAGCCTTACAGAACCGTTTAAAGCCACACTTAGCCAACAGCAGTACCAACAATCAATTCGCCGTATCAAGGACTACATCAGTTCCGGGGACTGCTATCAAACCAACTTTACCCAGCATTTTTCAGCGCCCTTTAAAGGGCAACTGTGGAGCGCTTACCTAAGCCTGCGCAGCAGTGTTGCCTCCCCCTACTCAGCCTTTTGGCAGTGGAATGATCAGGCGCTGCTATCTGTTTCACCAGAGCGTTTCGTCCAATCTCTGGACAATGTTGTAGAGACTAAACCGATCAAAGGCACAGCCCGTCGTGGCGCCTCAGTTGCCGAAGATCAACAGCTCTCTGAACAGCTAGTTAACAGTCCCAAGGATCGGGCGGAGAATTTGATGATTGTCGATTTGCTGCGCAATGATTTAAGCAAAAACTGCGAATCCGGCTCAATCGCTGTGCCCAAGTTATTTGAACTGGAAAGCTTTGCCAATGTTCACCATCTGGTCAGCACGGTAACCGGAAAATTAGCTGACAATTCAAGTCCGCTGGATTTACTTCGCGACTGCTTTCCCGGCGGCTCAATTACCGGCGCGCCGAAAAAGCGCGCGATGCAGATTATTGAAGAATTGGAGCCGGTAAAGCGCTCGGCCTACTGTGGCAGCATTGGCTATATCAGCGCCAACAATCGCATGGATACCAATATTGCCATCCGCACGGTTATTGCCGACGGTGATCAGTTGCACTGTTGGGGCGGCGGCGGCATTGTTGCAGACTCCGAGGAAGACAGAGAATATCAGGAGTCCATAGATAAGATCAGCGCCCTGTTAGAAGCGCTGGAAATATTTCATACCCCTAAATAATCGCCTATTCGCTGTAAGCGCGGGCAACTTCTTCAGCAATAATCTTTACACCAGCCTGCACCACCTCAGGGTCCTGAGCATAGGAAACCCGAATACACTCCTGCTTGTGAGCCCAATCATCATTGATACCGGGAAAGAAGTTATGCCCGGGAACCACCAACAAGCCACGCTGTTTTAAACGCTCATAGAGGGCCTGACTGGTAATCGGTAAACCCTCAAACCACAGCCATAGAAAGATCGCTCCCTCAGGGCGGTGAATACGGTATGGCAGATCACCCAACGCCTGACGAAACCAGTCGACAGTTTGCTCTGCACGCTGGCGGTAAAATGGTGCAATCTGCTGACGGCTAAGGGATAAAATCTCACCACTGCTAACCAACTCTCCGGCCAGCGCCGGGCCGAGATTACCGCAGGCCAAACTGACGATAGTATTGACCTTGGTATAGGCTTGAATAATATCTTCGCGAGCAACAATAATGCCAGTTCGCACCCCGGGCAGACCCAGTTTGGAGAGACTCAAGACCAGAATGGTATTCGTATTCCAGTGCGCTTTGGCATCGTTAAAGATAATACTCGGGAACGGCAAGCCATAGGCGCCATCGAGAATAAACGGAATATTATGTTCAGTGGCTATGGCATCGAGATGCTCAATTTCACCGTCGGTTAAAACATTGCCGGTGGGATTGGTCGGTCGTGAAACACAGAGCGCCGCGGTCTGCCCAGTAATATTGAGCTTGGAGAAATCGACATGATATTTAAATAGATTATTGTCGAGCAACTCAATCTCTGGACGGGTGGCGGTAAACAGATTTTCACTCAACCCTATATCCCGATAACCAATATATTCTGGTGCCAGAGGCAGATGGATAGACTTATGACTACCGTCTGGCATCTCACCGGCAAACATATTGTAGAGCACGAAGAATGCCGACTGACTACCATTGGAAACGGCGATATTGGCGGCAGAGAGATCCCAGCCAAACTGCTGCTTTAACAGCCCGGCTATCTGCTCGCGAAAGGCTTTCTCACCCTGAGGCGACTGGTAGACACCCATTAGGCTGTGCAGCTGCTTGGGGTCGGCTAAAACCTTTTCCAAACGGGCTTTAAAGACCTGCTCTACCTCGGGGATTCGGCCCGGATTACCGCCGCCCATAAACAGCATATCGGGATTTTCATTGAGCGCTGAACCCAGATCGTCCATCAGCTCAACAATCCCGGACTGACCGGAAAACTTTTCCCCAAACTTCGACAACTCCACTCTGTAACACTCCTTTTTCTCTTGTCTTAAATACAGACCTATAAAGTAACCGCTTAATTCATATAGCGAAAGGTAAAATTAACCCGCGGCTGATTTAACTCTTTAACCTTGGCAATACGATGATGCCAGTAGCTCTGCACCCCTGCCCCCATCAGCAACAGCGAACCATGGGGTAAAGGAATGGAAATACGCTGCTTGGTCAGGGTATGACGCAACTGGAACACCCGTTCAACACCGACACTCAGAGAGGCTATCAGTGGCTCTGGCCCAAGCTCGGGCTCGTCGTCCGCGTGCCAGTCGACACTGTCCGAACCATCGCGGTAATAATTAACCAGTGCGCGATTAAAGGCCGCGCCAGTTTGCTGCTCAATAGCCAGTCGCTGTCGCTCTAAAAAGTCCGGAAAACTCACTGCAGGCAGGTAGATATTGGAATAGGTATAGCTGGTTCCCGGCTCACCAAACCACTGCTGCAAGCGCGGCAATGGAATCTGTTTACCGACAATTTTGATACTGTCTGCACGCCAGTCGACAGCACTGATAGCGGTATCTAGTAACTTATCAGCATCAGTTGCCGACAGCCAATTGGGCCAGAATGTAATTGAGCTTTGACGCTCGGGGGTAAGCTGTAAGGGAATTGTTTGATGATCAAAGAGATCCATCAATCTAGATTCCCGACCTGTCTTTTGACTGATCAACCAGACCGTAGACTCGAGGCTCGATCTCAAGACGAATTGAAAAACGCTTCCAGACCCCATCGCGCAGCTCTTCAGCCAGTGCCAATAACTGTTCACCATTGGCGCCACCTTCACGGAGGTTATTTACTAGCACCAGCGCCTGATGCTTATGCACGCCGACGGGTCCGCGAGTAATCCCTTTAAAACCGCACTGATCAATTAACCAGGCCGCGGGAATCTTGGTTTGCTTATCCGGCTGAGGGAAATTGGGCATCTGCGGATAGCGCTCAAGCAACTGTTCAGCGGCGGCAGACTCCACCAGTGGATTTTTAAAGAAACTACCGGCATTGGGTGTAATAGTCGGATCGGGAAGTTTTTGACGACGAATCTGGCAGACTAGCTCGCTAACCTTTTCTGGCGTCAGCGGCTCGCTGATCTGAGCATCAGCAATTGCCTGCTGCAGCGCAGGATAACGAGTATTAACCTGCGGTTTTGTACTCAGGCGCAGAGTTACATCGAGAATAATATATTGATCGCGAGCGGCATTTTTAAACAGGCTATCGCGGTAGGCAAATTGACAGTCGGCCTTAGTAAAACTGCACAGCTTGCCGCTGGCAATCTCCACAGCCCGCAGCGAGACAAAGATATCCTCCAACTCGACACCATAGGCACCGATATTCTGAATCGGTGCAGCACCTATATTGCCGGGAATCAGTGACAGGTTCTCCATACCGTACCAACCCTGCTCAAGGGTGGTTAGAACCGCCTGATGCCAGTTCTCACCAGCGGCAAAGGTCACATCAACCGAATCGGCCTCAGCACCATTACAGTAGCTGTAGCCCTTGGTATTAAGATGGATAACCAGACCGGCTATATCGCCCGCTAAAACCAGATTACTACCGCCCCCAAGTGCGGTTACCTGAAGTTGATGGGCTCGGGCGTATGCCAGTGCAGCCAACAGATCCTCTTCACCATCAAGGGAACAGAAATACTCTGCATAGGCTGGCAGCGCCAGACTATTGTAGGGCTGCAGAGAAATATGCTGTTGAATGGAGAGACTCAAAGGCCTTTGGCCTGAATGTATTGCAGCAGCCCCTGAGAAGCCTCTTCAACCAAATTAAAGACCAGCTCAAAACCATTCTCGCCGCCATAATAGGGATCGGGAACCTCACTGTGACTGCTCTGCTCAGAGAAATCCAAAAACAGGCTTATATGGCCCCTGTAATCCGCAGGCTGCATGTCCTTAAGATCGCTTAAATTAGCTTTATCCATCGCGATAACATAGTCGAATTCGGCAAAATCATCAGTGGTTACCAACCGAGCTCGAAGATCAGTTAAATCATAGCCTTTGGTCTGGGCCACTTGCGCAGTGCGCTGATCAGGCGAATGGCCAATATGCCAGTCACCGGTGCCCGCTGAATCAACCCTAATAATATCCCCGAGGCCAGCGCTATTAACCATTCCCTGAAAGACTCCATGAGCTGTTGGCGATCGGCAGATATTGCCGAGACAGACGAATAGAACCGAAACTTTATGCATACTGGACCCTGAATATAATTTAAAGCTATTTCTAGATATATGGTGTAACTAGTTATTAAATAACAACTTAAAGTAAGTTGATAGCCGCCTGAAGATCCTCTTCCGTATCAATGCCAGCGGGAACATTTTCCACTGCATCAGCCACATGAATAGACACGCCCTGCCACATAAAGCGCAGCTGCTCGAGCTTCTCACTGTCTTCAATTGGCGCCACTGGCCAGGTAACAAAACGGTTTAATTCGACGGTGCGGTAGGCGTAAATACCAATATGGCGGCGAAAGCTGTATTCGCCGGGTAACTCTTCCGGCAGCTCAACCGCCAACTGGTTAAAACTATCCCGAGGCCAGGGAATCGGCGAGCGGCTAAAATACAGCCCAATACCCTGCTGATTGGTCACCAACTTAACCACATTGGGATTAAGCAGGTCAGCGACTTTATCAATTGGCTCTGCCAGAGTGGCCACACCTGCCTGCGGATTGGCCGCCAGATTAGCGGCAACCTGATTAATCACTGTTGGCGGTATCAGCGGCTCATCGCCCTGCACATTGACCACAATCTGATCATCACTAAGCGTTAAAAGAGCAGCCACCTCTTGCAGGCGGTCTGTGCCCGAGGGGTGATCCGGATTGGTCATACAGACCTCAGCACCAAACTCGCGGGCGGCACTTTCAATACGCGCATCATCGGTGGCGATAACCACACGACTAGCGGCACTTTTTCCCGCCTGTTCCCAGACCCGCTGAATCATGGTCTTTCCGGAAATATCACGGAGAGGCTTGCCAGGCAGTCTGGTTGATGCGTAACGCGCGGGGATAATAACGATAAATTCCATAGGACTCTTTATTTAATAAATGCTTAAGACGGCGTCTTTAACGCCTCCAATTTTAAAACCAGTTTATCGACAAAGGACGAATCAATCACGGCCTCGATATCCACAGCCCAGATATTCTCACTGACAGCGGCAACCTGTTCCAGCTTTATGGCATCCTTGGCAGTCACTACCACCGGTAAATTATCGCCAAAAGATAAATCGTCAAGGCTCAGGATCTGATGATCATCAAAGCGATGCAGGATTGGCGCAAGGCCTATCTGGCTCAGAGTATCGGCAAAGCGCTGTGGATTGCCGATAGCGGCCACTGCATGGACCTCTCTATTAGTGCCAGGCTCAGACTCGAGCCAATCTTCAATAGCCAATCTACGCCCAGACTGTAAATGGCGAAACTGCGTTGGTCTTATGCTCATCTTCTGGAGGCCAGAGACAGTTATGGATTGATCCGCCTGCTGACCATTAATAACCACCATATCTGCCTGCTCGAGGCGCTGAGGCTTCTCACGCAGTGGCCCTGAGGGCAATTGACGACCATTGCCAAGACCGCGCTGACCATCGACCACCACCAGCTCTATATCGCGATGCAGTGCATAGTGCTGAAGTCCATCATCGCTAAGCACTAGATTACACTGATGATGATCAAGTAAATAATCTACAGCAGCACGGCGATTGGCATCGACCACCACCGGACAGTCTGCCAGCGTGGCGATTAACAGCGGCTCATCACCGCTTTCACTAACCGCAGTAGCAGCAGTGACCGACAGCGGGTACTGAGCTGCATTACCGGAATAACCACGGCTGACAACGCCCGGCGAATAGCCACGCTGTTTAAGCGCGGCGACCAGTGCAATGATCAAAGGGGTTTTACCGCTACCGCCGACAGAAATATTGCCAACAATAACCACCGGTGCTGTATAGGGCTGCCCCTGATAGCGACGCTGCAGATAACAACGCCTTAGATTGGACAGGCCGGCAAACAGCCAGGTAAATGGCAGCAGCAAGACTAGCCAGCGACTATTGCGCGTCCAGGCACCGGTAATAAGCTGTTCCAGAGACAAGATCAGCCCGCCTCTTTCTCGCTAAACTGATTGTGGTAGAGCTGCGAGTAACGCCCTGCCTGAATGAGTAATTGCTGATGAGTGCCCTGCTCGACAATCTGGCCTTTTTCCATGACCAGAATACGATCGGCCTTTTCAACAGTACTCAGTCGATGGGCAATCACAAAGGTGGTGCGTGACTTCATCAACTCTTCTAGCGCCGCCTGGATATGGCGCTCGGAATCTGTATCCAGCGCCGAGGTCGCCTCGTCGAGAATCAGTATCGGAGCATTCTTTAAAACCGCTCGGGCAATAGCAATACGCTGGCGCTGACCACCGGAGAGCATCACGCCATCGTCGCCAATATGGGTCTGATAGCCGTCGGATAGCTGCTCGATAAAGGCATCTGCATGAGCGACCGTTGCCGCGGCCTTAACTTCGGCCAGAGTGCAGTTAGAGAGTTCACCGTAGGCGATATTATTAAACACCGTGTCATTAAACAGGGTGACATTCTGGCTTACCTGGGCAATATGACTGCGCAGGTTTGTCAGGGTGAATTCATTAACATCCACATTGTCGAGCAAAATATTGCCCTGACCATGGTTGTAAAAACGCGCGATCAAACTGACCAGAGTGGTTTTACCACTGCCTGAGGAACCGACCAGCGCAATAGTCTCGCCAGGCTTTACGCTAAAGTTAATATCTTGCAGAATCATCCTGCCATCAGCGCTGTACTGGAAATTAATATCTTTAAATTCAAAGCCACCCTTTACCGAATCCAGTTCAGTGGTGCCATTATCGGTCTCGGGCTGGGCATCGATAATTTCAAAAATCGATTCCGCTGCGGCAATACCCTTTTGAATATCACTGTTAATTTCGGTGATCTGACGAATCGGCTTAATCAACATACCAGAAGCCACTAAAAAGGTAATAAAGCTACCGGTAGTCATGGTATCGAGAATCGATGGACTGAGCATAAAGCCGGTGATTCCACCAAAGGCTGACGACACCAATAACATAACCAGAGGATTGCTGACCCCCTCAGTCATGGCCATCTTCATATTCTGACGGCGATTGCTGTGGCTGGCCAACTGCATACGCTCGCGCTCATTATCAGTAGCGCCAAACATACGCACTTCCTGATAGCCGTTAACTGCCTCCTGAGTGACATGGGTAACATCGCCCATCGCCGACTGAATACGCGTGCTAATCAATCTAAAGCGACGGCTGACCACCGAGACTAAAAGGGCTATCAGTGGCATTACCGCAATAAAGAACAGGGTTAGCTTCCAGTTTACATAGAACAGATAGCCGAGCAGTCCGAGCACCAAAGTGCCCTGCTGAAGCAGAGTTTTTAAGGCTTTGGTAGAGGCCTGAGTGACCTGCTGAACATTAAAGGTCACCACCGATACCAAATGCCCTGACATAGAGCGGTCAAAGAAACAAAATGGCAACTGCAGATACTTCTCAAAAATATCGGTGCGCAGCGCGTGAACCAGATAGTTGGAGACATAGGCGAGACCATAGCTGCCAATCAGATAACCTATACCGCGAAGAACGCTTAAAGCCACCAGAAAAATCGGAATAACCAGCCACGAGTGAGTGATCATAAGATCACCGAGCAGGCCATTGGCCAGCGTTGCGGTAATGCCGGTGGACGGCAGACTTTGGGCACCAGTATCCGCGGAGGTACTGGTCAGATTACCCACGGTATCAGTGATAAAACCAAGTAGATCGACAAAGGCGACTTCGGCAAAAGAGTGCAGCATCAGACCAAATACACTGACCACAAAGGCTAACCAGTAACGGCGTACATACCTTAGTAAGCGCAGATAAGTTGCTGCTCCGTCAGGGACGGTTGGGTTGGGCATAATTTTATGGCTCTTGTAATGATTCTTGTAGGGCGTCGCCAACCTGCTGCGTCGCAATATTTAATTGGCTAAACCCTAGCCTGCCCGCAGCATCCATTGCGGTTATAACAGCTTGATGAGTGGCCTGTGCGTCGGCGGTAATCACCAACGGTAAATCAGTATTGCCACTCGATGCCTCTCGCAGTGCCGCCATAATGGTCTTGATGTCGCGATTTATCAAATTTTGACCATTTACCGCGTAACTGCCATCTTTAGCAATCACCAACTCCAGTGTCGCCGGAGTGCTGTCCGCAACCTCTCCATTGGCCTCGGGCAGGTCAATTAGTAATCTGGTCTCTTTGGTAAAGGTGGTGGTGACCATAAAGAAAATCAATAGCAAAAACACCACATCGATCAGCGGTGTTAGATTAATACCGTTATCCCCACGGCGGCGGCGTTGGAATTTCATAGGCCTAGGGCTGCTGGAACAGATCGCTGTGCATAGCATCGACAAGCTTGGTCGCCTGCCCCTCTAATTGGACGACAAGAGATTCCACATGGCGCTCAAAATAGCGATTGGAGATCATTGCCGGAATCGCAATGGTCAGACCAGCGGCGGTGGTAATCAGCGCTTGAGAAATACCTCCAGCCAACTCAGCAGCATTCCCGGTACCAAATAACATAATATCGGCAAATACCTGAATCATCCCCAGCACCGTGCCCAGCAGACCGATTAGCGGCGCCATATTGGCGATAGTGCTGAGAATCGATAGAAAGCGTTCCAGCTCGTGAACAACCTGCCCGGCCGCCTCTTCAATGCTGTCCTTCATAATATCCCGACCATGGCCGGAGTTACTGATGCCAGCCGCGAGAATATAACCCAGTGGCGATGAGTCGCGAAGGTCTTTAAGACGCTCTCCCTGCAGCTCTTTATTGCGTAGCTGCTGCCAGACACGGGCCAGTAAACCACTGGGAATAATTCTATCGGCCTTAAGGGTGATAAATCGCTCGATTGAGATCGCTACGACGATAATTGAGCAGATTAATAGTGGCCACATCAGCCAGCCACCAGAGAGGAAAATTTGATACACGTTGTATTCCGGTCAGTCCATGAAATTCGACTAACCTTAACACAAACAGCGTTGAGGAAAAATCTGAAAATCGGCGTTTAACGCCACCAGCGCCTCTGTTGATCGCGGGCTGCAGAAACCTCCAATTTCCCAGAGCGCAGCCAGCTAAAAGTAATCGCACCCTGTTCCGCAGTATTCCACAATTGGCTATCAACCTGCCGGTAGCGATTGACCACTGTAGGGTGTGGATGACCAAACTGATGGCGGTAGCCCGCAGAGAAAACCACATGACGGGGAGCAAGGCGCTGAACAAACTCATGGGTAGAGGAGGTCTTACTGCCATGATGGGGCGCCACCAATAGATCTAAAGGTTGCTCACTCAGTTGCGGCGACTGTAATAACCGCTGCTCACCAGAACGCTGAATATCGCCAGGTAGCAGGATAGTAATATCTCGATCTCGGGCATCGAGAAAACTTATCTGAATAACACAGGAGCTGTTATTACCCTCGAGGTCAGCACTATGCGGCGCTAAAACCTCAAAGTTGATTTGATCCCAGACCCACTGTTGTCCAACTTTGCAAACACTGAGTTTAGAATCCACAACAACCGATTCGCCATAGTTTACCGCAGGCCCGACCAATAGCTCCTGACTCGGCAGAACCTTCTGCAGAGAAGGCAAGCCACCACTGTGGTCAGCATCTTCATGGCTGATAATAGTGGTATTAATAATATCTCTGCCCTGCTGCCACAGATAAGGAGCAATAATGCCACTGCCGGTACTAAACTGTTTGCTGAATTCAACGCCGCTATCATAAACCAGCGTGTGATTTTCAGTTGCAACCGTCACCGCAAGTCCCTGCCCGACATCCAATACCGTAATCCGCAGGGGAAAATCTCGCTGAGGAAACAGTAGCAATAGCAGAGCAGGTAATAATCCCAGCCATCGACAGGCAAAGCCTCGCGGCAGTAATAGGCATAGACCTGCCAACAATAATGCAGCAAGGGTTATTGGCGAAACCGCCAGGGGAGAGACCCAAAAACCCAGTTGCGGAGGAATAGTATCTAATAGCCACCAGAGCACAGAAATCGATCGATCAGCCCATTGCCATAACTGCTCAGCCAGCATGTCTGAGGGCATCAAACTTCCCAGTAGCGACAGCGGCACAGTAATAAAAGAAACCCAGGGCACTGCGAAAAGATTAACTAAAGGTGCCAACCATGAAAGTTTGCCAATAAACAGCAATAGAGGCACCGACATTCCCGTCAAAAGCGCCAGCTGAGCGCTTCCTGTGCGCCGCCATGCAAAGTATCGCGCGGTTGATCGCCAGGGGGTAAACCACCAGACCAATAATCCCACCGCACTAAACGACAGCCAAAACCCGGCACTTAGCACCGCCAGTGGCTGACTGATGGCAATTAACAGTAGCGCCCAACACAGACACAATAGCGGCGGTATTTTTCGATAACTTAATCTGGCGGCCACAACCACCATTACAGCGATCAGCGCGCGCTGGGTTGGCAGTGAAAACCCCGCCAAAAAACTGTATAAAAAGGCTGCCAACAATCCACATAGGGGCGCTATCCAAGGTTGGCTGGTCGCTGATTTAGCGCTCAACCGAAAACGAAACTCTATATCTCGGGACAGTAGACCTCGGGTTAAAAGAATAGCGCGGTTTAGACCACTGCCCAACACTGTGCCTATTAATGCAATAAGCCCTATATGCAAGCCGGATATCACCAGCAGATGAACAATCCCCAAGCGCGCTAAATCCTGCCACCAATTGGCCAGCGGTTTTTTATCACCGATGGTTAGCGCCAAAATAACCGCCCTGCCGCGCTCGGATAAATCTGCCCGATCAATTCTTTGACCAAGCTCTGTGCGCAGCTGGGCAGGAATTACTCTGACCAGTAAGGATAAATTACCAACGCTAAACAAAGACTGGGCAGCAAGCCTCTTTGCTCGATGACTGCCACGAACATAACCGGTTGCGCTGTAACCCTGCTGGTATAGCCAGCTCTGATAATCAAACACCTGTGGATTAACAAATCCTCTCGGCCTGCGCAGTCGGGCAACCACCTGCCAGCGCTGACCCGGGGTTAGTTCCGGTGACCCATACCAACTGAGCAAAAGTTTTTTAATCGCTATCTGTTGCGAGCTATCGCTGAGTAACTGAGCGGAATCCACCCGCAGGGTAAATCGGCTGCGCTTGGGATTTTTATCCACCAGACTGACAATAGTGCCAGAGAGTAAAAAGTCTTTCCCATCAAACTCTGATGGCAGACTATGATTAAGCAACCAGTGGGCAGAAAAAAGACCCCATAAAATGCCCATCAACAAACACAGCGGTAACCTAAGTTTGCCAATAGTCCACAGGGGGATAGAGCAGATTAAAACAATCAGACAACATTCAATCGTCGGAAGAAAAGACCACCAGGCCACTGAAAAAATACCAACCGAGAGCATGATCAAATAAGCCATTGAGGGTCCCTTGTTTGCAGATACTGATAAGACTGTTAAAGTTCTCAGCAAGCACCGGCACTTTAGCGCTGTGCAGGTAAAAAAGATGGTAACCCTGCCGCACAGTTAGGGATCAAAGCTGCTCAACAGCCTGCAAACAAAAACGGACGCCAGAATCACTGATGAAGCACCTGCTAATTATCTATCATTCACAGAGCGGCAATACGGCACAGCTCGCCGCGGCAGTTATGCGTGGCTGCCAACAGGAAGCTGATGTTGAAACCCGTCTCTACAAAGCCTTTGATGCAGGCCTCGAAGAGCTGCTCTGGGCTGATGGCGTATTATTTGGCACTGCGGAAAATTTTGGCACCATGAGCGGCGCCCTAAAAGATTTTTTTGATCGCACCTACTATCCCGCTGAACCCTATAAAATCAATCTGCCCTACGCACTGTTTATCAGTGCCGGCAATGATGGCAGCGGCGCGGTGAGAGAGATCGATAGAATTGTCAGCGGTTACCCGATGAAAAAAATCGCCGCGCCGCTGATTGCAGTGGCGGAGGTCAGCAGCAATCATCTACAACAGTGTGAAGAATTAGGACTTTCAATGGCCGCGGGCCTGGCAATGGGAATATTTTAAACCATGAGCAAAGCATTAGTATTAACTGGCGGTGGCGCCAGAGCGGCCTACCAGGTGGGTGTTTTAAAAGGTATCTCGAAAATACTGCCGAGATCGGTCTACAACCCCTTCCCGATTATTTGCGGTACCTCGGCCGGGGCGATTAATGCCCTGTCGATTGCTGGAAGAGCAGGCCCCTTTCGTCTGCGTGCGCAAAAACTCGAGAGAATCTGGCATGAACTGACCCCGGCCGATGTCTACCGTACCGATGCCACTGGTGTTATTAAAAACACCTTCCATCTGCTCGCCTCTTTTGTTCACAGCGGCTACGGTATTGGCAAGCCTATCTCTCTGCTCGACAATAGTCCGCTACGCCAGATGATGGAGAACTATGTCAAATTCGACTATCTGGATACCGCGATCAATAACGGCGAACTGCAGGCTATTGCGATTACCGCAATGAGCTACGCCTCGGGTAAATCGGTGACCTTCTTTCAGGGTCAGGATCAAATACCGGCCTGGAATCGCTCGCGGCGGCGCGGTGAAAAAATAGATATTAATATCGACCAGCTAATGGCGTCGACCGCTATTCCAGGGCTTTTTCCAGCAGTAAAAATCAATGGTGACTATTTTGGCGATGGCGCGGTTAGACAGCTAAAACCCATTAGCCCGGCACTGCATATGGGCGCCACCAAACTGTTTATTATTGGCGTTAGTGACAACCCCATCCACAGTCAGCGACCGACAAAGCTCGAGCACTCGCCGTCCACGGCACAAATTGTTGGGCATATGTTTAATAGCGCCTTTATCGATGCGGTGGAAAGTGATCTCGAAACCCTGCAGAGCATTAATCGGTTGGCCAGTGCCCTGCCCCAGTCACTGCGGGAGAAAAACAATATTACCGATCTCAATCCGGTTGATGTGTTGGCTATCTCACCCACCGAGTCCATAGATACCATCGCGCAAGAGCATATCCATGAACTGCCCAGATCGCTGCGTTTATTTCTGCGTTTAACCGGCGCCACGGCTCAGGGCGGTGGCTCGAGTGCCGCCAGTTACCTGCTTTTTGAGCCGGGATTTTGTCGCAAGCTAATTGATTTGGGGATGCGCGATGCACAGGCGAAAGAGGACGAGATCAGGCAGTTTTTTGGTCTTTAAAATTAAAGATCTGAACGAAATAAGCGAACGAGAGGCAAAAAAAAACGGACCCTTGCGGGTCCGCTAGCTCTCCCCATCTTGTTACCGTGAATAACAAGAAAGCATCTTGTGGATTATCTGTACAACGAACTAAGCGAAAACCCCCTCAAAATTAATATCAGCAATCCGACGAACGTCGTGTGAGAAGCTTCTAACTGGCCGTTTTTCCAGCGTTTTAAGAGCCGTCTGTCTTAAGCGTCTGTAAATAGGCCTCAATAGCCGCAGGATCAACCCTTAAAGCCCCTTCAGACAGAGCGCCACCCGTTAACGCCGCCTCTTTAAAATCGAGTAGATAGCGCAGTATTAGCAGGCCATCTGTCAGAGCGTCGAGCTGGTTATCGCCATCTATATCAATTCTATTCCCAAGCCCGGCAATACGCGCTTCAATAATGCTGGCACTGTTGTAGAGAGCATCTGCCGCCAAGCTGCCATTAATTAACTGCTCACCGCTAAAACCAAACATATAGCGCAGAATAAGCAAGCCATCGGTAAGACCGTCGTACTGACCATTGCCATCAATATCCAGTGAAGCAATGGGCACAGTGCCCGCAGTAAATTCCTCTATGGCGGTTAAACCATCGACATCCATATCGCTACTGGCATCGTTGGGGTTATTGCTATCCAGCCCATAGAGGGTTTCCCAAAGGTCAGGCATACCATCCGCATCGGAGTCCGTTGAGTAATTACTATCCAACGGAAACTGATCACTGCTATCCGCCACCCCATCATTATCATCGTCGCTATCAAAGCGGTTGTAGATCCCATCGGAATCTGTATCAGTAACCAGCGCCACTTTACGGGTTACTGAAGAGAGATTGTTATTACTGTCAACAATCGAATAGGTCTGCAAAAAATCTACCGCCGGATCCTGATTATCTTCAGTCTGGGTAAAACTGATGGCGCTGCTGATATCACCATCCTCCGCATCAACGGCTGTAGCACCCAAATTAATCACTGATTGACTGGGGTCGAGCAGCAGCGGGTTGTCCCCGATCAGGGTCAGTGCCGGCGCAAAGCCATTGGCAACAGCCGTCCATTGGTAGGCACTACTTTTTAAAGCGGAGACCGCATCTGCACCATTGATATAATTATCCCTCGACAGGCCACAGCTGCTGCCACTGTCTGTGCAGGTAAGTTGTGGCGAAGAGAAAAGAGCCACCTGCGGTGCAAAATTGTAAAACTCCGGATAGCCCATAATGGTGACAAACTGTGAATTTTCACCGCGGCCTAGCGCCCAGGGAAAACTACTGTAGTGTGACCCCTGAACCTGTGGTCTGGAGTGGTCCAGCCCCAACAGATGACCCACTTCGTGAACCAGCGTTAGCGCCGTGTTATCCATATCCACCACTGCCGTATTGGTACCTGACGACGCCATACCCTCAAAATCAATAACACCATCATTCCAGTGGCCATTAACCCAGGCGACACCGCCATTGAGATCATCAACAGATAATGTGTTGAGATGAACAATAATATCCGCTTGGCGAGCCAACAGCGTATCGACATTATCAAATGGCCAGAGCCGGCCTGCTACCCGATCGAGCAATTCATTATTGGTCACAGCCCGGTCGTCGCCAATATAGATCAGCGCGGTTTTTTGCAGGCTTATATTTAGCCCTGAATCTGTGTAGGCATCATTGGCAACGCTGAGTAAATGACTGAGCTGGGCTTCAATATCAGTGACTGATCCATAGTAATCGAGGGCCGCATCACCGAATAAAAAAGCCGTTTCTATATTGGCATTAACCTCTGATTGAGGCATATCCACAGGCGAACCTCTCAATAGTTCAGCGTAGTTGCTAACGCTATCGCCATCACTGTCTGTCAGGGTATCCACGGCAGACAAATTCAGGCTGAAATCAGGCAGCGCAGAATTATCGAGCATAGCCACAGTGTAAAACAGCAATAGTTGGCTACCGCGATACACTGCTATTTGAAGATATTTATGTTCAGGGGCATAACTTAACGGCCCATCTAAAAGACTATTGGCAACCGCCTGAATATTGATATCCGCGCGGCCCTGAGCATCATAGTTAAGGGTGAAATCCTGCTCGTCGAGAACATAGTAGGAGTTTAAATTTGAAGCGGTAAGCTCAAAAACCAAATTATCAGAGCCCAGCGGATTTGAGCTATTGGTAATATTAACCGCGTCAAACCCATAGGAACTTCCGCTTACCTGAAAACTTGGCTGCTGCGCAAAAAATAGCTCGCCATAGCCAATCCTTACCGCCGCACCGGGAGTGGATTTTACGGATACTGGCTGAGCCGATAGCGACACCATATCAAGTATTTCACCGCTGTCAGCATCCACTAAAACCAAACTCAGGTAGCCTGAGTCAAAGCCGGTAAAATAGAATGGCAACTTAATCGTAAATGGCACTGGAGACTGAGAAAAACCAATCGACTCAAGACTTGTTTCAGCCAATATATAGAAGCTACCGCGGGACGCATCGCGATTATCATGGCCACGTAGATAAACTTCCAGAGGGCCGGATTGATTGAGGTTCTGTGTAAATACCAGATTGAAATCAAGTTCGACCGCAGTGGGATTAATTCTTGAGAGATTACAGGGGCAGTCTATAGCCACCGCTGAACCGGCGATTGCAGAACCGGAAAAAAATCCGAGAAAGATGACCGAGGTAAAAAACCTTAACAACTGCCGTGGAATATTCATTGCGTCTTCACCTCAGGCACAGCGAGCTGCCGTGTAGGTTGGTCGGTTAATTCATAAGACTGATTTGGCAGAACAGCAGTATCATTTTTAAAGCGCATATCTGTTGTACGGCTAACAATGCCCTGAAAGTCTTTTCCCGAGTATTCATAAATACCCGAATCAAGACTAAGGAAAATATGCATAAACTTCTCGCCGATGGTCATAACCATAGAGCCATTAGCGGATAAAGAGCCCTCAGCTTCTCGTAACAAAGAGCCACCAGCGTCCCCTAATAAAGAGCCCTCAGCATCGCGTAGTAAAGAGCCCTCAGCATCGCGTAATAAAGAGCCCTCAGCGTCTTGCAATAAAGTGCCCTGTAACAAAGCATAACCCTTGACCGAAACAGCACTCCCCTCGCGCCTAACCTTCGTAACAACCACCTCTGCAACAGCAGAAGAATTATTAGTACCCAGCTGCAGTGCTAACCTGCTACCAACGGTCAATTGACGATAAAACTCCATATCACTAGGTGAAAGAACCTGCGCTATGCTTTTTTCTGAATGACTTTGTTCTAAATGACTTTGTTCTGAATAGTTTTGTTCTAAATGGTCTTGCTGAGTCGACTCGCTCTGCAAAAGATTGCCCTGACCAAAATCCACAGATGGCCTGCCAATAACAAAGGCCAATCCAACTGCAACCGAAAGTGCGATAAGGAGTTTTTTATTTGCCATGCTTTTTATCTGTCATGCTGTTCCTCTACTGCAAAGGAAGACGACTTAATATTATTATTTATTGTGCATTTTCAATCACAGTAACCTACCTCAAAGCTTGAGGTCAATTAAGTAAGAAAAAGAATAAACCCTCTTATACAGGGTTTCTATATAACGACTGAATCGCCAGTCAAGGTAAGTAAAGGATAAATAAAAGGCAAAAAAAAACGCAAAACCGAAGTTTTGCGTTTTTCTATTTGGAGCGGGAAACGAGGTTCGAACTCGCGACCCCAACCTTGGCAAGGTTGTGCTCTACCACTGAGCTATTCCCGCAGAAGCTTATCCATAAGCAACGTGTAAAAATGGCGTCCCGTAGGGGAGTCGAACCCCTGTTACCGCCGTGAAAGGGCGGTGTCCTAGGCCTCTAGACGAACGGGACGTGATTGGCTAGGAGGCGCGCATAATAAGTAGCTGACCGGATACTGTCAAGCCTAATAGGCGCTTATTTTCAGACTATTGCAGATTTATTAATTCTTCCTCCAGCACCGCCTCTAACTGAGCAAAAAAACTACGGATACGCTTGGCATTAGTACCCAAGTCTGATATGCCAACCCGCGACATAGAGCGCATATCTACAGCACTGCCTCCATCCTCGGTGGCGGTTATCCTAACCGCGATATCATCGACAAAACCAAATAGAGGTGTTTTGGTTATAGCTTCAAAGCGCAGACTATTTGAATCTTTTACAATAATTTCCCAACCCAATAAACTGCCGGTAAAAACTGACTGTTGGTAAACCCTTCTCGGCGCAAGCTGAGTGATAAAGGTTTTGATCTCCGGGTAGGCAACTTTTTGTATAGCGCTAACTTCAGCCCCAGGATAAATAAGCGAGTTAACGCGATATCCATCATCCTGAATATACTTAAATACCGGTGGGTTATTAGTATCAGTCGTAATATCGTGAATCATAGGCGCTTCAAAACCAGCCATACCCACAGCGTAGAAAGACATTGCTGGAAACATCGCACAGGCCAAAACCAATGGTATCAGCTCAGTCTGAATCGGTTGTTTTCTGCAAATAGATAAACCCAACATAAACAGACCGATCAACATAATCAGCACGCAAGCAATCAGCGCTATAACAAAGATCACAAGGGCAATTCGGTAGTGCAAAAAGCCAAAGCGATGTCCAAGCGTCGCAACTACACCAATAATAAATGCGCCCAACCCAAACCAATTGATTAATTTCATTAAAACTCCCCCTACCCTAATATGTTTAGCTACAATAAGCGGTCTATTTGCCACTCTTATAAAATGAACAGAACAATGACTGAATTACAAAAGTCTCAAAAACTTGCCAATGTCTGTTACGACATCCGCGGCCCTGTCCTCGATCATGCTAACTTGCTTGAGGAGGAAGGCCAACGAATTATTAAATTAAATATTGGCAATCCCGGTGCCTTTGGCCTAGATGCGCCCGATGAAATCATGCATGACGTAATCCACAATATTCGCAATGCTCAGGGTTACTGCCATTCGAAAGGCCTGTTTGCCGCGCGCAAGGCGGTTATGCAGCGCGCTCAGACTCAGGGTATTAAGACTGTTGTGGTAGACGATGTGATTATGGGCAATGGTGTCAGTGAGCTGATTGTCATGTCGATGCAGGCACTGCTAAACGATGGCGATGAAGTGCTGATCCCCTCCCCTGACTACCCACTGTGGACGGCTGCTGTGGCCATGGCCGGTGGCACACCCAAGCATTATCTCTGCGATGAAGCTGACGACTGGCAGCCGGATATTGCCGATATAGAAAGTAAAATTACGCCGCAGACCAAAGGTATCGTGGTTATTAACCCGAACAATCCAACCGGTGCGGTCTACAGTCAAAACAACCTTAAACAGATTGTTGCCCTTGCGGAAAAACACAGTCTGGTGATCTTTGCCGATGAGATTTACGACCGTATTCTCTACGACGAAGCCGAGCATATACCGCTGGCAACACTGGTCAAAGATGTACTCTGCCTGACTTTTAACGGCCTATCCAAGACCTATAGATTAGCGGGATTTCGCTCCGGCTGGGTAGTGATATCCGGCGCAAAGGAACGTGCTGGCAGTTATATTGAAGGCTTGGAAATGCTCGCGTCGATGCGACTCTGCGCCAATGTTCCGGCAATGTTAGCAGTGCAGACGGCACTCGGCGGTTATCAGAGCATTAATGATCTGACCTCAGTCGGTGGCCGTCTAATAGAACAGCGCGATCTGGCCTACGAGATGATCACGCAAATTCCCGGTATCAGCTGTGTTAAACCGAAATCAGCGATGTATCTGTATCCAAAACTGGACCCAGAGATATACCCCATAGATGACGATCAAAATCTGGTGCTTGATCTGCTTAAAGAAGAGCGCGTACTACTGGTTCAAGGCAGCGCCTTTAACAGTGTGGATAAACAGCACTTCCGGATTGTGTTTCTGCCAGATAAAGCTCAGTTAACCGAGGCGATTGAACGTCTTGCAGGCTTTTTGGAACGACGGCGCAAGGGTAATAGTTAAGCAAAAGATTATTATAATAAGAGGGCTTTAAATTTTGAGTAAAGAAAAACCCCAGACTAGTGGCAGCAAAGCTGACTCAAATAATCAGCCACAGCAGGAAAAGCCCCCTCTGGCCAATCTTAATGGCGCAGCGATTATCGATAAGGATGGTCGTGAAGTTCCAATTACCGAGTCGATGATTGTCCAAGCCTTTGACGAGATTGAGAGCTCAGATAAAGCCGAGTAATCGCGCCTGCTTAAGGGTTGTCTCTGTATCAGAAGAGCCGGTGACCTCAGCGCTAAAATGGCTAAACTCATGGCGTTGGGGGTACTCTTTGCGCAAGCGATCAAAATTCTCCGCAGCAGCTTGAGCCGTTTGCACAACCAGTGCCTCACGCATACGCCGGTCATCATCCACAACATCGTAGGACGCCAGAATAAGTTCCGCTAAAGTCTGACCAGAGATTGCCACTGGAGGGGTCTGCTCACTAGCTGCTTCGCACTCCCTAACAGAGCCGCCAATATCTTCACGCCACTGATAAAAGTCTTCCGCGAGCATCTCAGTACCACGAATTTTGCCTTCGCGACTGTATCCGGCAATATGCGGTGTCGCCAATAAAACCCGCTCTAATAGCTGAGCATTGATATTTGGCTCAGGCTCCCAGACATCCAGAGCTACGCGCAATGTTGAACCGTTTTCCAGTAAATTCAAAAGCGCGGTATTATCGACTACCGCCCCGCGACCGGCATTAATAAGCAGGCTATCTTCGCTCAGGCGGGCCAGCATATCTGTATTAAATAAATGCTGAGTGGGAAATTCCCCGTCCGTTGTAAGCGGTGTATGCACAGAGATAATATCGGCACCGAGCAGCGACTCAAAGTCGGTCAAATCAGGATTATCTGCGGAATTCAGAAAAGGATCATAAACACGACAGTCAACACCAAGACTGCGAAGAGTGCGATAGAGTCTGCCACCGACATTGCCACAGCCAACAATACCCACAGTGCAGTTGAGCCAGTCCGGCTGCAGATTGCACAAGACCGAGAGCACATATTGCACCACTGCATTGGCATTACAGCCCGGCGCATGGGCAAAGCGTATGCCCTGCTCGGCTAGATAAGCTTGATCCACATGATCTGTGCCGATGGTGGCAGAGCCGACAAAGGCAACCGAGGAACCCTCCAGCAGCGCTCGATCAACCCGGGTCACCGAGCGCACTAGTAATATATCCGCATCGGCAACATCCGCGGCACTGATCTGACGGCCGGCGATATAATCAATAGTGCCCAACTGGCCAAATAATTCTTCAACCATCAGCATATTTTGATCGGCTACAATTTTCAGAGTGGAATCCCCATAGTCTTTTTTTTATTAGCTTTTACGTATTGCTACCAAGCAGGTTCAGTCTGTCTAGCGCGCAACTGTTTTGCTCGATCGTTAAAACTATTGGCAAAACCCATCTCATCGCAAAATAACTCAAAGGCATCTCGATGAATACCCTGCCAACTAATCTGTGAGAGATTCGGCGCTTCTTCAATATCAGTGACGATGGTTGTCAATTGTCGCGATAACAACAACTGCTGTCGACCGTTATCCAGTTTATCCGCCAATTTACCGGCACCGCGAATTGGAAGATCCTGAAGCTGATCCAGATGCTCGAGAATAGTTTGAATATCCGCATAGTGCATCAGCAACTGTTTCGCGGTTTTAGCACCGACACCGGGAACACCGGCAATATTATCACTGCTATCCCCAGTCAGGGCGAGAAAGTCGGCCATCTGCTGGCAACCCAGCTCAAGGTCTTTTTCAACCTGCCGCTGAGTCTTTGGCGGCGCCTTGCCAAAATCCCAGTAAAGATCGCCGGATTCAATTATCTGAGTCAGGTCTTTATCTCTGGTCACTACCACTGGTTGAGCATTTTCCCGACGCGCATTTTGCGCCACAGCACCAATTAGATCGTCGGCCTCATAGGTATTTGAAGCCATCTCAGTGATCCCCAACACACGACAGAGTTGGCGGCAGGCATTTAACTGAAAGGCCAATGCCTCATCGGGCAGTTCACGGTTGGCTTTGTAATCGGCACATAAATCATGCCGGAAGCCGGTGCGCAGACTTTCGTCAAAGGCGCAGAAAAGATGATCGGGGTTTTTATTGCGCAGCAGGTCGAGTAAAAATCCGGTAAAGCCATAGACCGCATTGGTCGGATGCCCGGAGTCGAGGGCTTGCCAATTATCCGGCAGCGTAAAATAGCTGCGAAAAATATAAATTGATGAATCTATTAAATAAGCCTGCATAGTTTTTCTCCGCGCTCCTGCGTGTCTTTTCTCTCGTTAGTCCATTGGATAGTTATTAAACAAGTTTAGCCTGCTGGTACTGCTCTGAACACCGCCAATCAGTTTTATCAAACTGCTTGGCCAGTGCATTGAGAAGCTGCTCTGCACGCGGTGGCATAGCGGTTTCTCCGCACCAGTTATTCGCCTGATCAATCACCGCCTGAACAAATTCTTCACTGGCGCCGAGATCAGAGGCAAGGTTATCCGCGCTTATTCTAAACCTCTGCCCGCAGGCCACTGAAAACATCCACTCCAATGACTGGGGCTGCGTCTCGGCACGCTCAAATACAGCCTGCTGCTGTTGACTGCGACCATCAGGGTTATACCAATAGCCAAAATCTAGCTTAAGGCGCCGCTCGGCTCCGGCGATACACCAGTGAGCGGACTCATGGAGTGCACTGGAAAAGTAATCTTGACGAAAATAGAGTCGATGGTAGTCGCAGATATTCGCACTATCAATACTACCGCCAGAGTCATAAGAGTGCCCTGCGGGTATATACACAGGCTCGGTAGCACCACCCAGTAATCTGGTATTAAACTCCTTTGCAAAGAGCTTATCGAAAACGGCGATCACTGCCTTTAAACGCTGTTTTTCCAAGGTTACCAAACTCATAGCCAACAAATTCCAAAGCACTAGTTCAATTCATAAAACAGCTATATTGTTAACTGTCCTGAAAGCAGGATTATATAGACGTTTTAGTTATACAGCACAAAGTGTTGTGCTTTTTAATATTCTGGGGTACCTTATGTAGTGTATCAACTGATTGTTTTAGAAGTGTAATCTAGTGCGATAAGAGTTTCCCAAGCAGCAAACCATGCACTATAACTATTACATAAGGGTTTCCTTCCAACCCAGATTCACCCCAGATAAGGAGATGTAACCTATGTCCACATCGATGTCTAACTCAATAAATTCTCACGACAACGTAATCGATATTTTTACTCGCAAGCCACTCTCCGAAAACCTCAGCAATAAACTTATTCGTATCGCCCCTGAACTGGATGGTCTCGAGATGCTCTACTGCAACTCTGAGAATCAGGACAAATTATTTTCAATCAAAGTTCTCGCCTGGGGACTACGCTCTAGTGGTGAAGTTGTTGGACTAGTGCCATGGCTCGACAAACTGGTTGCCTGCGACGAGATAAACGACCCCTTAAATGGCCAGTGGCAGGGTTATTACGACGAGGGTGTCGATGAGCTTTTTTACAATGCACCGCTGCACAAAATAGTCGAACTGGAAACCGCTGCCGATTACTACGAGTACCAGTGCGAATCGGAGTTGGAAATTGTTCAGGAAATCCCCGATACCATTGGCACTCACGCAGTGCTCTCTGCAGATAAGTTTAAGAGCATTACCCTCAAGGAAGTGGTCAGCTGGAGGTTATTACAAGACGGCACTGTCTCCGCGATGCTGATTGACGACAGCAAGATTTACAACACGCCGGTACTGCCTGGTGATAGCTGTCTCTTTGAAGCTGATAATTGCCAGGACTTCCGCTATTTTTTCCAGCACCATATAGCCAATAAACTTAAGTCTAAGGATCCAGAGGCACTGGCGGCGATTTCCCTATTAGTCGAGAACTAGGCCCACTTATTCTTAAATTAGCAGACGAAAAAAAACCGCGTACCGAGACGCGGTTTTTTTTTGCTCTGTTACTTTAAATAACAAAGATTCTCTCAGCTAATCAGGTTGACCATAGGACATCAGTCGCTCAAAACGCTTTTCCAATAACTGATCTACAGGCACAGCAGATAATTCTTCAAGCTGGCTGCTGAGGCTATCCTTCAATGTGGTACACATGGTTTCAATATCGCGGTGCGCGCCACCCATTGGCTCAGGAATGGTTTGATCGACAATACCCAGCTGCTCGAGATTGCCAGAGGTAACACCCATAGCTTCAGCGGCCAGCGGTGCTTTTTCACTGGTCTTCCAGATAATGTTGGCACAACCTTCAGGAGAGATAACAAAATAAGTGCTGTACTGAAGCATATTAAGTCTGTCACCGACACCAATTGCCAGTGCGCCACCAGAACTACCCTCACCGATTACAGTGCAGATAATTGGGGTTTTAAGCCGTGACATAACCGCCAGATTGCGGGCGATAGCTTCAGAGATATTACGCTCTTCAGAGTCGATACCCGGATAGGCGCCCGGGGTGTCAATAAGGGTGATCACCGGCAGTTTAAAGCGCTCGGCAGTCTCCATCAGACGCAGAGCCTTGCGGTAGCCCTCCGGCTTGGGCATACCAAAATTACGCATCACTTTGTCGTTGACACCACGACCCTTCTCTTCACCGATAACCATCACCGGCTTGCCGTTTAAACGAGCCACACCACCGACAATCGCGTTGTCATCACCAAAGTGACGATCACCGTGCATCTCTTCAAAATCGGTAAAGATTCGTTGGATATAGTCTAGGGCATAGGGACGCTGGGGATGACGAGCAACCTGAACGATCTGCCAAGGGGTTAACTTGGCATAAATGCCCTCGGTTAACTTCTGTGACTTATCGCGTAATTTGCTGACTTCGTCGGCAATATTCAGTTCGTTGTCATTGCCGACTAACTGTAATTCTTCAATCTTTGCTTCAAGCTCAGCTATCGGCTGTTCAAAAGAGAGATAGTTCAAATTCATGGGTATGGAATTCTCGTGTTTTGACAAAATTGGGGCTGCGCGCATTCTACCACTTATAAAAATCTACGCTAGTTATCTGTTGTGCCAATCTAACTTAAACAGTCTTTAATCATTCGCTTAATCTCTGCCTTAATCATAGTTCAGAGTGACACTGTTTTTACCAAATTCTTCGCGCAAACGGCTTATCAACTCATCGCGGGGCTGAACACGCCACTGACTGCCAAGCCTCAAATTACCTCTAGCTCTGGGCAACGAATAATCAATCTTAAGGCGACAGTTACCCTCCAGGTAGGGATTAATACTACTCTGCAGACGATCAACCCAACCGTCATTATCCGGGTCGCCGGTTACCACCAACTCAAGATTACTGATCTTGCTACAGCGCGCGTCATAGATTGACTGTATAGATTCGGCGAGCATTTTCAGGCCACCGGTAAAGCTGTCCTCTGAAACTCCGCCCTGAACCACTAACAGCGCGTCCTTGACCAGAATCTCGCGATAGGCATTGTACTTCTCGGCAAATACAGAGACTTCCAGACGACCACTCTTATCGTCGAGGGTCAGGAAGGCAAAGTTCTCACCGCGCTTATTCTTCATAATGCGCATCCCGACCACCATTCCAGAGACGGTAATGCTGCCTTTACCCGGACGCAGCGCCGATATACGGTTCGGGTGCATCTGCGATAACTCCTGCTGGTACTCATCGATCGGGTGACCGGTCAGATAGAGTCCTAAGGTATCGCGCTCGCCATTAAGGCGCTCTTTCGGCGACAGGGTTCGCGCCGCATTATAGCTGTTGTAATTGATATCCGAGGCGCTCTCAACAATCGACTCACCAAATAGATCGCCCATTCCACTGCTAGTATTGCGCGCGTGCTGCTCGGCGAGTTTGACCGCTTCTTCCATCGCCGCCAGCATCACTGCACGGCGGTAGCCGATCTCACCCTCTGGGCCAATCTCGTCAAACGCGCCACTGCGAATCAGCGCTTCCAGAGCGCGCTTGTTGACCTTGCGGCCATCAACCCGGGCACAGAAATCGAAAATATCCTTAAAGCGGCCACCCTCATTGCGCGCGGCGAGTATATTTTCAACCGGGCCTTCACCCAGGCCCTTAATCGCACCCAGGCCATAGATAACATTGTTTTGCTCGTCGACGCTAAACTGAAACTGGCCACCGTTGACATCCGGCGGCAATAGCTCGAGACCCATGGCCCTGCATTCATCGATAAAGGTCACAACTTTGTCGGTCTTATCCATATCCGAGGAAATGGTTGCAGCCATAAACTGCGCCGGATAATGGCACTTTAACCAGCCAGTTTGATAGGCGACCAGCGCATAGGCGGCGGAGTGGGATTTATTAAAACCATAGCCGGCAAACTTTTCCATCAGATCGAAAATATTTGAGGCGAGGTCTTTTTCAAAGCCCTTTTCGATCGCGCCCTGCAAAAACAGATCGCGCTGTTTGGCCATCTCATCAAGATTTTTCTTACCCATGGCGCGACGCAACAGGTCAGCACCACCCAACGTATAACCGCCCATCTCCTGAGCGATCTGCATTACCTGCTCCTGATAGAGAATAATCCCGTAGGTGGGTTCAAGGGCGGGCTTTAGGCATTCATGCTGGTACTGGGAATGGGGGTAGCTGACCTCAGCATTGCCCTTTTTACGATTGATAAAGTCATCGACCATCCCCGACTGCAGTGGTCCTGGTCGAAACAGGGCTACCAGTGCAATAATATCTTCAAAGCGGTCGGGCCCAAGTTTGCGGATCAGCTCTTTCATACCCCGCGACTCAAGCTGGAAGACAGCGGTGGTTTCGCCGCGCTGCATCAGTTCATAGGTGGGCTTATCATCGAGAGGAATCTTATCAATTTCCAGAAGCTCTTCACCGGCGGCACTGCGATCGGCATTAATCATCCGCACCGCCCAGTCGATAATCGTCAGGGTGCGCAGTCCAAGGAAATCGAATTTAACCAGACCGGCATCTTCGACATCATTCTTATCAAACTGGGTGACAACCCCTGCTCCGGTATCATCACAGTAGATCGGTGAAAAATCGGTGATCTCGGTGGGAGCAATAACCACACCACCAGCGTGCTTACCGCAGTTACGCGACACCCCTTCAAGTTGCAGTGCCATGGACCAGATTTCAGCGGCCTCATCATCCTGCTCGAGAAACTCTTTAAGGTTATCTTCCTGCTCTACGGCTTTCTCAAGGGTCATACCCACTTCAAAGGGAATTAACTTCGAGAGCTTGTCGGCAAGACCATAGGATTTGCCCTGCACCCGCGCCACATCGCGAACCACCGCCTTGGCGGCCATAGTACCGAAGGTCACAATCTGCGAGACCGAATCGCGGCCATACTGTTCGGCCACATAGGCAATCACCTTATCGCGACCTTCCATACAGAAGTCGATATCGAAATCCGGCATCGAAACTCGCTCCGGATTAAGAAAGCGCTCAAACAGTAGATCGTATTCCAGCGGGTCGAGATCGGTAATTTTTAACGCGTAGGCTACTAGCGAGCCGGCACCGGAACCACGCCCTGGGCCCACCGGAATAAGGTTATCTTTTGCCCAGCCAATAAAGTCCATCACAATCAGGAAGTAGCCGGGAAAACCCATCTGAATAATAATCTTGAGCTCAAATTTAAGCCGCTCGGCGTAGCGCTGTTGAACTTCGGGAAAATCTTCGGCGCTGGTGTCATAGAGTACTTCCAGACGCTCCTGCAAACCCTTTTCCGATTCGAGGGTAAAGAACTCATCCATGGTCATGCCATCGGGAATCGGATAGTCCGGCAGAAAGTACTCACCCAGCCGTATATCCAGCGTACAGCGTCTGGCAATCTCGACAGTGTTTTCTAAAGCCTCGGGGATATCGGCAAATAGCTCGCACATCTCTTCCGGACTGCGCAGATACTGCTGCTCGGAAAAACGACGCTCACGGCGTGGATCGTCCAGCGCCCGACCCTCATGAATACAGACCCGCGCCTCATGGGCTTCAAACTCATCGTCGTAAATAAAGCGCACATCATTGGTCGCCACGACCGGACAGTTTTTCTGCGCCGCCAGCTCGACAGCGGCATGCAGGTAATCTTCCTCTTCGGGACGACCGGTGCGCTGTAGCTCAAGGTAAAACCGATCGCCAAAAAGGACGATAAATTCATCCAGTGCCACCGCCGCATCGGCGAGACGACCGGATACTAGCGCAACACCAATCTCACCGGCGCGGCCCCCAGACAGAGCAATTAATCCAGCACTAAATTCAGCCAACCAGGATTTCTTGATCGTCGGAATACCCTGACGCTGCCCCTGCTGATAGGCTTTGGATATCAGCTTGGTCAGGTTTGCATAGCCAACCTGATCCTTGACCAGTAACACCAACTGAGTGGGGCTGCCTTCGCCGCTCTCATCGAGAACCAGCATATCCGCACCAATAATTGGCTTAACCCCGGCCGCCTGAGTCGCCTTGTAAAACTTTACCGCGGCAAAGAAATTGTTAAAGTCAGTCAGAGCCACCGCCGGCATACCCAGCTCGGCAACTTTTTTCGCCAATGGCTTGATTCGCACCAAGCCGTCGACCAGTGAGAATTCGGAGTGGAGCCTAAGGTGGACAAATGCGGGGGCACTGCACATAGAACTGGGCATAGCACTTGATAAAGCACTCGAAGGAGCAGTAACGGGAGAATCTAAATGAGTGCTGATTGGAATTACCCTTTTTATAAAATACTTTATTTAATTATTTACTTAATAGATGTTTAGCGTCGACACCGTAGTGAACAAAGCTATCCGCCATCAAATCAAAAACTGTGCCCTCGTAGTCTGCAACCGAAGCATCAGAAACACCCAGTGGTTCGACTCTATCGCCCCACTGAATAATACCGGCACCGCAGGTGAGGCCGGCACCAAAGGTCGCCGTCAGAATCTTCATGCCGGGCACAATCCGCCCTTCTTCCAAGGCATCACAGAGTGCCAGAGGAATCGACGCCGCTGAGGTATTGGCATATTTATGGATGGCGACAACCACTTTTTCCATGGGGAAATTGAGCCGTTTAGCCAAGGTTTGAATAATCCGAATATTTGCCTGATGGGGAATAAACAGGTCTATATCGTCAGCGCTTAAATTTTGCTTTTCAAGCACATCAGTAATCGCATCCGACATTCCCTTGACCGCGCTTTTAAATATCTCCTGACCTTCAAAATCCAGCGAGATAAAAAGGTTATCGGTTAGGTGAGTCGGCGTCATACCCCAATCCGGAAGCCGCAGACATTCGCGACTGTCGGGAATACAGCTGATTTTTGAGGCGAGCAGGCCACTCTCTTGCTCAGAGGCTTCAATCACTACCGCACCAGCACCGTCGCCAAACAGAAAGCAGGACTCGCGCTTCTGCCAGTCCATCGCCAGCGAGATACGCTCAGAGCCTATCACCAGCGCTCTATTGATAGAACCGGCTCTAACCATATCCGTCGCTGCATTCAGTGCATAGAACCAGCTAGTACAGGCAGAATTGATATCGAAGGCAGCGGCTTTGCTGGCACCCAGCTTATTCATAATATAACTGGCGGTATTTGGACAGATCTCTTCGGGAGTTGTCGAACCGAGCACAATCAGATCTATATCATCGGCATCCAAACCTGCTGCGGCCAGTGCTTTTTCTGCCGCTAGCCAAGCCATATCACCAGTGGATATATGGCTGTAGTGGCGCTGACGAATACCAGAGCGGGAAAAAATCCACTCATCGCTGGTATCGACAATCTTAGCCATATCATCATTGGTCATTAGCAGCGGCGGCGCATATTTACCCCAACCTGTGATCTGTGCATATCTCAATATAATACCCTCGATTACCGCGCTATTTTTTATTCTTCGCCAAGGGCTTTACTATCTCACAATTAGCTTTAGATTTTAATCAAAAAGACCACTCTGAGTGAGTTCGAGCTGCTCGCGAACCGGCGCAAAAGTTCTGCGATGAATCGGTGTGGCCCCTTTGCGCACCAGCGCTTCCAAATGCTGGGCTGTGCCATAACCTTTATTTTTCGCGAAACCGTAACCCGGGTAGGTTTGCTCAAAGGCTTTCATCTCGGCATCGCGGACAACCTTGGCAATAATCGATGCCGCGCTGATCACTTCGACCCGTCCGTCACCTTTCACAACAGCTTCCCCGCGATACTCCCACTGGGGTAAGCGATTGCCATCGACCGCAACAAAATCAGGCTGCTGAGAAAGCCCCATCACCGCGCGGCGCATCGCCATCAATGTCGCCTGCAATATATTAAAGCGATCGATTTCAGCCACGCTGGAACGTGCCACATACCAACAAGTGGCACGGCCAATAATATCTTTGTAGAGATTTTCCCGTTGTCGGGCAGATAGCGCTTTCGAGTCGGCCAGCCCTTCAATACCATGATCGGCGGGCAGTATTACCGCTGCAGTCACTACATCGCCGGCCAGCGGGCCACGCCCTACTTCGTCGACACCGGCGAGAAACTTAACGCCTGAGGGAGGATGCCATGCTTTCATAATGCTTTCACAATAGTTTCATGCTTGATCTGTAACCAAATTGGCAATAGCCGCCGCGGCACTGTCACCAGAATTTAAATTGATCTGCTCATGCAGCTGATCAAAGCGGAGTTCTAGCTGCTCACGAGTATTGCCATCCAGCGCTTTAAGCACTGCATCGGTCAAATTTTCCACAGTCGCCTGCTCCTGAATTAACTCCGGCACCAACATCTCATTGGCGAGAAGATTGGGAATAGAAATATAGGGGGTTTTTATAAACGGGCTAACCAACTTGTAGGTTAGGTTGCCCATTCGGTAGCTAACCACCATAGGCTTCTTTAACAGCATAGCTTCGAGCGCGGTGGTGCCAGAGGTCAGTAATACCGCATCGGCAGCTTCCATGGCCAGCAGCGACTGCTGTTCGATCAATTTAACCTGTAACTCAGGACGAGTAGCTAGCATCTCTTCGAGCTGTTTATGGCGATCACTATTAGCCGCAGGAATCACAAACTGTAACTGTGGATGGCTAAGCAACAACTGTGCGGCAACATCGAGAAACAGCTCAGCCATTTGCTGTACTTCCCCTGAACGGCTGCCGGGCATCAGGGTCAATAGTGGTCGATCTTGATCAATACCCAGACGTTGGCGGGCCTCAGCTATATTAGGCTGTCGGGCTATCTGCCCCGCCAATGGATGTCCAACAAAGGCAACCGGCACAGCGTGCTCAAGATAAAAAGCTTCTTCAAAGGGCAACAGGCAGAGCATTAGATCAACACTGCGTTTGATATTTTTTATGCGTCCCTGACGCCAGGCCCAGACTGAGGGGCTAACATAGTGAACGGTCTTTATGCCGGCACTGTGCAAGGCTTTTTCAATACCCAGATTAAAGTCTGGGGAATCTATACCGATAAAGGCACTGGGCGGAGTGTTTTTGTAACGCTGGACAATCTCACGGCGCATTCTGAGTAATTCAGGCAGCCGCTTAAGGGGTTCGATCAGGCCCATCACCGAGAGCCGATCCATCTGATAATGGGAGACAAAACCCTCGGCAATCATTTTAGGACCGCCGACACCCTCGAATTGGGCATTGGGATAAACACGTCTTAGGGCGCGAATTAAATCTGCACCCAGAGTATCCCCCGAGGCTTCGCCCGCCACTATGGCAAAAACAGAGCCACTAGCATCCGCTTTCGCCGACACATTATTATCACTCTGGACGCTCATGATTTAACGGATAATGCCGCGAGTTGAATTCTCAAGGGAGGTTAAGAACATCTTAATTGCCGGATCATCGCCGAGCTTGGCAATCGCTTTAATCGACTCATCCAACTGCAGTCCGCGACGATAGAGCAATTTGTAGGCCTGATTGGCAAGGGCAATCTGATCGGCGGTAAAACCTCGGCGCTTTAGGCCTTCGCGATTAATCGTGCGCGGTTCTGCAGGGCTGCCAAAGGCAGTCACAAAGGCAGGGATATCATGGTAGACAAAGGCTGCAGGCCCAACAAAACAGTGCGCGCCTATATGTACAAACTGGTGAACCAGCGCGTAACCGGAGAGAATCGCCCAGTCACCAACATAGACATGACCAGAGATACTGGCGTTATTAACCAGAATAGCATGATCGCCAATAACGCAGTCATGGCCAACATGGGCATAGGCCATAAGTAGATTATTATTACCAATAATCGTCTCGCCCTTATCCTGAATGGTGCCGCGATGGATAGTGACACCTTCGCGAATCACATTGTTATTGCCAATAATTAATTTGGTCGGCTCATCTTTGTATTTAAGATCCGGCGTGCCGTCACCAATCGTGGAGAATTGGAAAATATGATTACCAGAGCCAATGGTAGTCGGCCCTTTGACCACCACATGGGAGGCGATATTGCAGCCTTCACCAATCTCAACATCCGCGCCAATCGTTGTCCACGGGCCAATCGTCACGTTGTCTGCGATCTTGGCGGAGGGATCAATTATGGCACTCGGATGAATCACTAAACTTTATCTCTATCTTGATAGGCACAGAGCAGAGTCGCCTCACAGACGAGCTTACCATTGACTGTAGCGCGGGTCTGAAAGCGCCAGATATGACGCTTCACCGCAACCACTTCTGACTCTAGCATCAGCTGGTCACCGGGCACTACCGGCGCTTTAAAGCGAACCTTATCGAGACCGGCAAACAGATACAGCTTGCCATCATCGGCGGTGGTATCGGTGGTGACAAAACCGAGAATTCCAGAAGCCTGAGCCAACGCCTCAACAATCATAACGCCGGGAAAAATTGGCGCACCGGGGAAATGACCATTAAACACTTCTTCATTACCGGTAATATTTTTATAGGCGACAATTTTTTCGCCCTTAACTAACTCAACCACTCTATCGACTAAAAGAAACGGATACCTGTGCGGTAACACATCCATAATTTCAGTAATATTCATTGCGCATTCCATTTGAATTAATAATTAATCTTGTTAGACACTTGTTACACAGAACTCAGCTAACACCGCCAGCAGCGGCTTTTAGAGGTTCTTTACTATTGTTTTTTTTCTAATGCTTTTAGTCTGCGGGCCATACTGTCCAGCTGCGAGATTCTAACAGCATTTTTACGCCATTCCCGAGTTTCCATCAATGGCATAACTGCTGAAAAAGCACCGGGCTTGTCAATTGACTTAGTCACCAGTGAACGCGCCATGATATGCACATTATCACAGATATTGACATGACCGACCACACAGGCGTCTCCGGCAAAAATACAGTTACGACCAATGGTTGCGCTACCAGCAACAGCAGAATAAGCTGCCATAGCAGTGTTATCGCCAATAACCACATTGTGGGCAATCTGCACATGATTATCGATAATCACGCCATTGCCTATACGCGTATCACCCAGCGCACCGCGATCAATGGTTGAACAGGCACCGATTTCAACATTGTCACCGATCACCACGCCGCCAATCTGATAAATTTTCTGCCAGCTGCCGGTTCCGGTTGGCGCAAAGCCAAAACCATCGGCACCAATCACAGCACCACTGTGCAGAGTTGCCCTACAGCCAATACTGACATCATGATAGATTGACACATTGGCGCAAATTCGCGCACCCTCACCAAGCTGACTGCGAGCTCCAATAGTGCTGCCAGCACCCAGATAGCAGTCGGCACCGATAATCGCATCGGCTTCGATAACCACATTCGGACCAATGGCAACATTGGCACCGATTTGTGCAGTCTTATCAACAACCGCCGAGGGATGAATTCCAGGGACTAATGTAGGAGCAGGATCAAACCATTGAGAAATTTGTGCATAACCCAGATAGGGATTATCCAATAACAGCAGTGCTCCGCTATAACTACCTGCGGTAGATTGGCTCTCATCTATATGCTTAGCAGAGAGAATAACTGCCTCGGCACTACTGTCAGCCAATTGGCTTACGTACTTCTCATTTGCCAAAAATGCCAGCTCACCAGAGCCAGCATTTAACAGCGTGTTTAAACCACTTATTCGCGTTTGTGAATCGCCACGTAGCTCTGCATTGAGAAACTCAGCGATTTCGCCCAACGAAAAGCTTTTATTACTCATGGGGTTTTACTTTGTCATCTTGTTTAGACGATCAGCAACCTTGGCGGTGAGATTGCTCTCTTGGCCAGCGATCAAAACAGCATCAGCGCGAAGAAGAATAGTTACGCCCTCCTCCTTAACTACTGCGGTTAGAGCTTCCTGAGCCTTGGGACCCAATTCCTGCATAATCTGCTGCTCTAACTGCTTCTGCTCGGCCTGAATTTTTTGACGGGCTAATTCGGCATCCGCTTTAACATATTCCATTTTTTTCTGGTGACTTTGCGCTTGCTCCTGAGACCAGGTCAGGCGCTTAGTTTCAGCTTCTTTACCCAGCGACTGATAATCAGCCACAGAGCTTTCAAATTTGGCTTTAAGGGCAACAAAATCCGCATTGGTCTGAGCCTGTTTTATGCGTTCCTGAGCGGCATTGGAGCCAAAGATCGCCTGAGCAACATCAACAACAGCAATTTTAGACTCAGCTACAGAAGCCACAGAAAAACTCGCGGCCATAGTGGCGACTAAAACCAAACAAAGTACTTTCAAATTACGCAAAATATATCTCCCAACTATTTATAATTAATAATTAAAATTGATTACCCAGCGAGAACTGGAACACTTCAGTCTCATCGAATTCATTTGAGTTTAATGGCTTGGAAAAACTAAAGGTAATTGGACCAAAACCACTTAACCAGGTTGCACCTAAACCAACTGAATATCGCAACTCACCAACATCTGGCTTGAAGCAATTAGCCTGTGACTCACCACATTTGGTGTTAAATATATTACCAGCATCGAAAAAGAATGTGGATTGCACTGAGCGCTGGTCTTTAATAAAGGGTAGCGGGAAGATCACTTCCGCACCAAACTCGATCTGTACATTGCCACCAATTGGATCTGGATCATCGAAAAAAGCTGTAGTACAGGGAGGATCCATCAGATTACAGGGAGTATCCTGAGGGCCGAGCGTGTTGCGCTTAAAGCCACGCACCGAACCAAAACCACCGCCGTAAAAGTTCTTAAAGAACGGCATCTGAGTAGTATTGCCATAGGACTCACCATAGCCGAGGTCAGTTCTTAATTTAAGTGTCAGACTGCGGTACAGAGGACGTAGATGCTGAGCAGAATAAGTCGTTTTGAAATATTCCAGCCCGGAACCGGGTAGCGTAATATCAAGACCTAAACGCTGAGAAGTACCTCTGGTAGCAAACACACCGCGGTTAAGCGTCGACTTAACCCAGTTGATATTGGCATTAAAGACATCAAACTGCGAACCATTACCCGAGACAAAATCGGAGATTTCTTTAGAGGCAAAGGAACCGGTCTCAAGATCTAAATTCTCATAACCCAGACCAAAGCCGATACGCTGTATTTCAGAGACTGGATAGCTCCAGTTAACCGATGCACCGTAGGTGTTGGTTGAGAAGCTGGCAACATTGATCTCATCGTAGTCAGTTTCACGGGCAAACAGATTGTAGCCGACACTTACCCCATCAACGGTAAAATAGGGTTCGGAATAACTAAAATTGAGAGAGCTCTGGTAGGTGCTTCGGTTAATACCAACACCTACTTTCTTACCCGTACCGAGGAAATTATTTTCACTGAGGTTGGCGCCGATAATCAGGCCCGTGCCCTGGGCGAAACCTACACTGGCGCCAATCGAACCGGAAGGCTGCTCTTCAACTGAGAAGACCACATCAATCTGGTCATTGGTACCGGCAACCGGGATATTTTCAACATTAACTTCCTTAAAGAAGCCAAGACGCTCAAGACGTACCTTGGACATTTCAATCAATGCGTTATTGGCTGATGCCGATTCCATCTGACGCATTTCACGGCGCAGAACGCCGTCGGCAGTCTTGGTATTGCCGCGAAATTCAACACGTCGCACATAGGCACGCATACCGGGCTTAATCAGATAGGTGACCTTGGCGGTGTTATCTTCTTCATTGACTTCGGGAAAGCCCTGAACTTCGGCAAAGGTATAGCCTTCATTGCCGAGACGGCGGGTTATATATTCATTCGAGGTGGTCATCAATGTCTGCGAGAAGGTCATACCCTCTTTAAGGATAATCATCGCGCGAATATGCTCTTCTGGAACAACCATCTCACCGGCCAATTCAACTTCATTGACCTTGAAGACATCGCCCTCAGTAATATTGATGGTGATATAGACAGACTCTTTTTCCGGACTGATCGATACCTGAGTCGATTCCACAGCAAACTGTAGGTAGCCGCGATCCAGATACCAAGACTCCAGAGTCTCTAAATCACCAGAGAGTTTTTCACGGGCGTATTTATCATTGCTGCTAATCCACGACCAAAAACCCGTGGTTTTTTGTTCAAAGGACTCAAATAGTTCCTCTTCACTGAAATGCTTATTACCGACTATATTGATATGTCTGATCTTGGCGACATCGCCCTCATCAATATTGATATTCACCGCAACGCGATTGCGCGGCAACTGTTTGACCTCAGTCTCTACCAATGCGCCATAACGCCCCTGAGAGACATACTGTCGCTGTAACTCCTGAGTCATACCCTCAAGAATCACCTGGCGAAAAATCTGACCCTCAGCCAGACCATTGTCGCGCAGTGCACTGAGCAGCTGATCAGTTTCGATCGCCTTATTGCCGTCGAGATTAATTTCAGTCACCGCCGGACGCTCTGCCAGAGCGATTACCAACACCCCGTTCTCACGGGCCATAACAACATCGGAAAAATAGCCGGTGCGAAACAGTGAGCGGGTTGCCTCTTGAATAGCCGGCTGATCGATCAGATCGCCGACACTAATCGGCAGTGCCGCAAACACAGTACCCGCCGAAACCCTCTGCAGGCCTTCAATACGAATATCATCAACTTGGAAAACCGCCGCGTAAACTGATGCGGAAAAGGAAAAAAGGGCAATAAGAATGCCGCTCAAAAATTGCTTCATGTAATTATTAAAATCCAATTTTTAGTTATCTTTAAGCGACGTTAAAAAGATCGCATAACATCATTATATGTAGCAAATACCATTAACCCCATCAGCATAAAGAAGCCAACTTTATACCCCACCAGTTGCACGCTATCGGAAACTGGAGAACCTTTAACTATCTCAATCAGATAGTAAACCAGATGGCCACCATCCAACACAGGAATTGGCAATAGGTTCATTACGCCAAGCATTATACTGAGAATAGCGATAAAGCGAATAAAATTGTCGAATCCAGATTTCGCCGTGTCACCGGCAACCTTGGCAATAGTGATTGGGCCGCTGAGATTCTTTGGCGAAAGCTCGCCCACCAACAACTTACCTATAGATTCCAAGACAAAGAAACTGGTATCTACGGTCTCGCTTGCAGCGCGAAATAGCGCACTCAGCGGGTTGTGATCAATATTGCGCAGCAACGCCTCCGGGTAGCGACCCACCGAAGAGAGCTGAACACCCAACTGCCCTACCTGCTCTCCATCTCGTTCAACCAAGCGCGGAGTCACCGCAATAGTGAGCTGCTGACCTTCTTCGCGCTCAACAAGCAGCTCAACACTGCTGCCGGGACTGGCAGCAATGGTGTTAATAAAAGTTTCGATACTGGTGATATTGATATTATTGATCGCCAACAGACGATCCTCTGCACGCAATCCGGCAGCATAACCTGCGCCATCTTCGGAGACCGCCACCAAGCTGAGGGACTCGAGTTCAAAGGGCGGCTGAATGCCCAGCTCACGAAGTGGCGATGGTTCTTCAGCATCGCGCAGCCATTTATCGACCGGTACCAGCAGCTGGTATTGAATAGTGGAATCTGGGTAGGTCACGGTAAAGGGAATCTCACCGCTGGTGCCTATAAAGCCAAATAGCTGTCGCGTCGCGGCACTCCAGGTAGCCGTTGCAACACCGTCGACGGCAATAATCTCAGTGCCTGACTCAAATCCGGACTGAGCGGCCAGAGAGTCAGCTTTAACATCCCCAGCCACGGGCGCTAGACCGCGCTCGCCAGCTAAGAATACAATCCAAAAGGCGACTAGAGCGAGCAAGAAATTGGCTGCAGGGCCGGCGGCTACAATGGCTATACGCTGCCATACGCTTTTGCGGGAGAAAGCAAAGGGAAGATCTTCTTCCGCAACATTGCCCTCACGCTCATCAACCATCTTTACATAGCCACCGAGTGGCAGCGCGGCGATCACAAACTCAGTATCCTGAGCATCACGCCAGCGCAGCAGCGGAGTACCAAAACCGATAGAGAATTTCTGGACTTTTACACCGCAGCGGCGTGCCACCCAAAAATGCCCGAACTCGTGAAAACTAACCAATACACCCAGGGCAATAAGGGTAAAAAAGATTGTCTGTAGGATATCCATAACTTACTTCTCCAGCCTTTTTATATAAGCACTACTATACAGGCGCGCCTGCTCGTCGGACTCTTGGACTGCAGCCAACGATTGTGGTTCAGTTAAAATCTGACCATTTAAGGTTTGCTCTACAACTGCGGCGATCTGCATAAAGCTGATGCGCTGATCGAGAAATGCCTGCACGGCTATTTCATTGGCTGCGTTGAGAATGGCCGGCGCATTTTTACCCGCTGCGGCAGCCGCAATAGCCATCGCCAGACAGGGAAAACTGTCAAGATCGGGCTTTTCGAAATTGAGTTGGGCGACTTCAAAGAGATCTAGGTCTGCGACACCCGTATCAATCCGCTCCGGCCAGGCCAGTGCATGGGCAATCGGTGTGCGCATATCCGGATTACCTAGCTGCGCCAATACAGAGCCATCGATGTACTGCACCAATGAGTGGATAACACTCTGGGGATGCACCACCACCTCAATCTGAGAGGCTGGCATATCAAATAACCAGCAGGCCTCGATAAGCTCAAGGCCCTTATTCATCAATGTCGCTGAATCAACGGAAATCTTGCGCCCCATACTCCAGTTTGGATGGGCACAGGCCTGATCGGGGGTCACCGACTGCATCTGTTCAGCCGACCAGCCGCGGAAGGGTCCACCAGAGGCTGAGAGCAGTAGTTTCTTCACGCCACTTCTATCAGCTGACGAGTTAAAATCTTCTGGTAAGCACTGAAAAATAGCATTGTGCTCACTATCTATAGGTAATAAAAGAGAACCGGAGTCAGCGACCGCCTGCATAAACAGACCGCCGGCCATCACCAGAGACTCTTTATTGGCGAGAAGGATTTTCTTACCGGCCTGAACCGCAGCCAGAGTTGGCACCAATCCGGCGGCACCGACAATAGCTGCCATCACTGTATCTACAGCTGTATCACTGGCAACCGCACAGAGAGAATCCCTACCCCATAAAACTTGCGTTTTGGAGCCGCTACTTTTTAATAGAGATTGCAGTCGAGAAGCCGACTGTGAATCGCCAACAACCGCATACTGAGGATTAAACTGTTGGCACTGAGCGGCTAACTTATCTACCTGACTGTGAGCGGTCAGGGCAAAAACACGGTACTTGTTCGGATGACGGGCAATAACATCCAGTGTGCTAACACCAATCGATCCTGTCGCACCAAGCAAGGTGATAGTTTGCATAAATCAGAGCGGGCTCATTAGTAAGTACAGTAGTATAAATAGCGGCAGCGCAGCCATCAGGCCATCGATACGATCCAGAATACCACCATGTCCGGGCAGAATCTGGCTGCTGTCTTTAACCCCCTGATGGCGCTTGAGCATACTTTCAAAAAGATCGCCCAATACCGAGTATAGAGAGACGGGAATAATTAACAGCAGCAAAGCTGTTAGGGAAACACCAACCGGCATAAATAACATCAACGCGGCAATTAATATCAGCTGAAACGAAAGCCCACCAAAGAAGCCTTCCCAGGTCTTACCAGGACTAACCACCGGTGCCAGCTTATGCTTGCCAAATAAATTGCCCGCCACATAGCCGCCTATATCGGCCAGCGAGACAATCGCCACCGCCAGCAGCAACAACCATTGACCCTGAGGCTGATGGATTATTAACACAATTGATAACCAGGTAGCGGCCAACAACAGCAGCCCCAATACAGCAAGCACTGGCTTGGCAGCCCAGATTATCGCGCTTGAAGGATAACCCTGAACCCAGAGAAATATAATTGCCCAGAGAATCGATGCTAGCAGCATAAGCTGCTGGCCTCTGTGCATATCGAGGGACTCAAGACTATCGACACTATTAAAAAGGTTAAGCCAGAATGCGCCACCGGCCAGAGATAACAGAAGTGCCGAGAGATAAAAGAATTTACTCGCAGCAGTTTTAATGGCGTTTAAATTGGTCCATTCCCAACCGGCAAGCATAACCACAGGCACCACCGCCACACAGAACCACAGTGGATCTAAATTAAAAAGCAGCAATAAAAAACCAGCCACGAGCATGACTGCTGTCATTAATCGCTGTTTAAGCACGAGAGATTTCTCCTCGGGTAGCGGTTTTCTCTTCACCAACAGAGCTATCGCGGAGACCAAAACGGCGCTGCCTGGAATAGTATTCATCAATCGCCAGATCGAGGGCGGCAGAATCAAAGTCAGGCCAGTAACAGTCGGCAAAATAGAATTCGGTATAAGCCATCTGCCAGAGCAGGAAGTTACTGATACGCTGTTCACCAGCGGTGCGGATACAGAGATCGGGATCCGGCATACCCTCGAGCTGCATATACTTGCCAAGCACCTCTTCATTGATATCCGACGGCCTTAGACGACCCATTTGAACTTCAGAGGCAAGCTTTTGTGCCGCGTTGGCAATATCCCAGCGGCCGCCGTAATCGACACAGAGTACCAGAGTAAACTCGCCACTGGCGGTCATGGTTTCTGCATCGTCAATTAAACGTTTAAGACGGTCGCTAAAATGACTTCGATTGCCGATAACTTTGAGTCTGACACCGTCATCGCGAAGGGCTTTAGCTTCTTTTTTTAGGTAGGAGGAAAACAGCGACATCAGACCGCGCACTTCGAGATCCGGTCGCTTCCAATTCTCACTGCTAAAGGCAAACAGGCTGACCACTTTGACACCGCGCTGTTTCGCGGTTTTCAAGATATCACGAATCCGCTCAACACCAGCCTCATGACCACCAATACCACCGAGCCCACGCTCCTTCGCCCAGCGGTTATTGCCATCCATAATTACGGCAATATGTCTTAGGGGATGAGTTGAGCTGTCGGTTAAAGCATCTGCAGCAGGATCGGCCATGATCATCAATACCGAGGAGATTAAATCTCCATCAGATCCTTTTCTTTAGCGGTCAGCGCCTCTTCAATACGGGCAATAAAGCTGTCAGTAATTTTCTGGATATCGTCCTGACCTTTGCGCTCTTCATCTTCGCTGATGTCTTTGTCTTTAAGCAGCCCCTTAAGGCTGGAGAGCACATCGCGGCGGATATTGCGCACTGAGATTCGTGCATTCTCAGCTTCTGCTTTAGCCTGCTTGCCGTAGACCTTGCGGGTCTCTTCGGTAAGCGGTGGCAGAGGGATACGAATCACGGTACCGGCGGTCGATGGGTTTAAACCCAGGTCAGATTTCATAATCGCCTTTTCAATCGCTTGCACCAGGCTCTTTTCCCAGGGCGTTACCGACAGCGTGCGCGCATCTTCAATAACGATAGAAGCGGCCTGTGCCAGCGGTGTAATAACACCGTAGTAATCAACAGTGAGACCATCCAGCAGGCTCGGGTGAGCACGACCGGTGCGAATCTTGTTAAACGCATTACCGAGCGCATCAATGGCCTTGTTCATTCGAACATCGGCTTCTTTCTTTAATTCATCAATCATTCTGTAGCACCCTCTGTAACCAACGTACCTTCATTGCCACCGACCACCAGATTGAGTAGCGCGCCCTGTTTGGACATACGGAATACTCGCAATGGCATATTGTGTTCGCGACACAGGCAGATGGCGGTTAAATCCATAACCCCAAGCTTTTTATCTAGCACTTCATCGTAGGTCAAACGGTCATAGAGTTCGGCGTTCGGATCTAGCATTGGATCAGCGCTGAACACACCGTCGACCTTGGTCGCCTTGAGAACAACATCGGCGTCAATTTCAATACCGCGCAGACAGGCAGCGGAGTCTGTAGTGAAAAATGGGTTACCGGTACCGGCAGAAAAAATAACCACCTCACCTTCACCAAGATAGCGCATGGCGCGGCGACGGTCATAGTGCTCGACCACACCGCTCATGGGAATTGCCGACATAACGTGGGAGGAGATATTGGTTCGCTCCAGCGCATCGCGCATCGCCAAACCGTTCATCACCGTTGCCAGCATACCCATATGGTCACCGGTAACCCGGTCCATGCCAGCTTTATTTAAAGCCGCACCACGGAATAGATTACCACCGCCAATCACCAAACCAACCTGAACACCAATACCCACCAACTGACCGATTTCAAGCGCCATACGATCGAGAACCTTGGGATCAATCCCGAAACCCTCTTCTCCCATCAACTCCTCACCACTGAGTTTTAGCAGAATCCGCTTATACTTTTTCTCTTTGCCAGTCGGCGACATATTGAGTCCTCTTATATAAAGTTTGTCTTAACCTGCACTCTGAACCTGGGCTGCTACTTCAGCAGCGAAATCGACTTCTTCAACTTCGATACCTTCACCCACCTCAAAACGAACATAGCCAACAATCTCAGCACCACCGGCTTTAACTAGCTTGCCAACAGTGGTGTCTGGATCCTTAACGAAAGGCTGGTCAACCAGACTGCTCTCTTTAAGGAACTTACTGACACGACCTTCAACCATTTTAGCGGCGATCTCAGGTGGCTTGCCACTCTCAATTGCCTGAGCGGTAAAGATATCTCTCTCTGCCTGAATAAGTTCAGCAGGCATCTGGTCTGAGCTGACCACTGCAGGGTTAACTGCTGCAACATGCATAGCAACATCTTTTGCCAATGCTTCGTCACCACCAGTTAAACCAACGACAACCGCAATACGGTTGTTGCTGTGAACATAACCACCAACAACGGCTGCTTCAATACCTGCGGCGCGACGCGGTGAGATATTTTCACCAATTTTCTGTACCAGAGCTTCACGAGCTGAACCGAGCTCACCCTCCAAGAGTGCAGGAACATCAGTTTGCTTTGTAGCAAATGCAGTATCCAGAACAGTGGCTACAAAACCTTTAAAACCTTCATCGCGAGCAGCAAAGTCAGTTTCACTGTTAACTTCCAACACCATGCCGTAACCGTTTTCTGTTTTAACCGCCACAAGGCCGTCAGCTGCAGTACGACCAGCTTTCTTGGCTGCTTTCATACCGCTTGATTTACGTAATTCTTCAATAGCTTTATCGATATCTGCACCAGACTCTTTCAGTGCACGTTTGCACTCCATCATGCCCAAACCTGTGCGATCTCGCAGCTCTTTCACCAAAGATGCTGTTACCTGTGCCATTGTATTCCTCTCTAAATCATAAAATTGTTTTTAAAAAAGGGGGCAGCGGCCCCCTTTTGTTTATAAGTGCTGTGTATCTTTAGCCCTTACTCTGCTGCAGCATCCTTGGAAGGCGCTTCTTCAGCAGCAGGAGCTTCAGGAGCAGCAGCTTCTACAGGAGCAGCGGCTTCTTCAGCGACTTCAACAAACTCATCCTTGCTGGATACAGTTGCTGCCTGAGCCTTGCCTTCCAAAATAGTATCGGCAACAGATGCGGCGTAGAGCTTGATCGCGCGGATCGAGTCATCATTGCCTGGGATCACATAGTCAACACCATCGGGGTTGCTATTGGTATCTACAATGCCAACCACTGGAATGCCCAGCTTGTTCGCTTCGTTGATAGCAATACGCTCGTGATCAACATCGATAACAAAAAGAATATCCGGCAAGCCGTTCATATCCTTGATACCACCAATTGAATTTTCCAGCTTGATCTTCATGCGCGCACGCATCAGAGCTTCTTTCTTAGTTAACTTCTCAAAGGTACCGTTTGCTTCTTGTGTTTCAAGATCACGGTAGCGACGGATTGAGGCACGGATAGTCTTGTAGTTAGTCAACATACCACCTAACCAGCGGTGACTAACGAAAGGCATACCACAGCGCTCAGCCTGTTCTTTGATGATTTTTTGTGCGGCACGCTTGGTGCCTACAAATAGAATTTGGTTGCCCTTGGCAGCTTCAACACGCAGAATTTCCAGCGCTTCATTGAAGGCAGGTACTGTTTGCTCAAGGTTAATAACGTGGACTTTGTTTCGTGAACCGAAGATAAACTGGCTCATTTTTGGATTCCAGAAGCGAGTTTGGTGACCAAAGTGAACACCAGCTTGCAACATTTCGCGCATACTTACAGAAGACATAATTTTTCCTTTTAGGGGTTAAGCCTCCACGTACCCCAGTGATCAACCAGTAAAGCTAAAAATAACGCTTTTCAGGCACCCAGATCGCTGTGTCGGAACGTGTGTGTGATTAAAAAAGTTTAGCTAAACTATTTAGTTAAACTATTTAGTTAAATAACCAGTTGCCGAGACATCTCAGTAACCGGCGCGCTTTATACCATAATGGCAAGTCCAGTTAAAGAAAAAGCTACGTAAAAAGGCGGATAAAAAGCGATTTCAAGTTAAACAAAACCGCAACCCACAACTGCGCTTACAGATAGTTTGCGAATAACCGCCAAAGGCACTCCCTCATTAACCCATAGATGCGTACAATAGCGGCCAAATACAGACAGAGGTTTTTATGACAATACAGCTACGATCGGCGGACGATATCGCCAAGATGCGCGAAGCGGGACGACTGGCCGCTGAGGTTCTCGAGTTAATCGGCGAATATGTGGTGCCCGGTGTTAGCACCGAAGAGCTGGATCGAATCTGTCACGACCATATAGTAGATGTGCAAAAAGCCATACCCGCCTGTCTCGGCTACCGTGGATTTCCCAAATCGGTGTGTACCTCGATTAATCACGTGGTCTGTCACGGCATTCCCTCGGAGAAAAAAATACTTAAGAGCGGCGACATTATCAATATTGATGTCACGGTGATCAAAGATGGCTGGCATGGGGATACCAGCAAGATGTTTGCCGTCGGCAATGTCGCCAGCCACGCTCAGCGACTGATTGATATCTCTCAGGAGTGTCTCTATCTGGCCATTGATATGGTTAAGCCCGGCGCCCGACTCGGCGATATTGGACATCATATTCAGAAACACGCCGAAGCCAATTACTATTCAGTAGTTCGCGACTACTGTGGCCATGGCATAGGTCAGGAATTCCATGAAGAGCCACAGGTATTACATTACGGCACTCCGGACACAGGTCTGGAACTGGTCGAAGGTATGACCTTTACCATTGAACCGATGGTCAATGCCGGCAAACACAGCACCAAATTAAAAGCCGATGGCTGGACCGTTGAAACACGGGACGGTCGACTCTCCTCGCAGTGGGAACACACTCTTGCCGTTACCAGCAATGGCTGTGAAGTCCTCACCGCACGTCACGAAGAACCTTACAAACAAAAATAATTTATGAGCTCAGACGTTACTACCGCACCCCTGTTTTTTGATCAAAATCGCTTCCTTAACGATATTCAAAATGGCGACCCCATTGAAGTTTTCCGCAATGTACTAAGTGCCGCCCAGGATCATTTCAATAATCGCTTTCACGAGGGTGAAGATGTTCACCATCTGGTCAATGAACAGTCACAGTTTGCCGATGAAATACTCCGTCAGGCTTGGCAGCGCTTCGAATGGGACGAAGATATCAGCTTAATTGCGGTCGGCGGCTATGGCCGTGGAGAGCTGCACCCACATTCAGATATTGATCTACTGATCTTAATGCGCCGCAACAAGCCGGAAAAGTACCGCGCCAGTATCGAGCAGTTTCTGACCTTTCTCTGGGATATCCAATTAAAGATCGGTCACAGCACCAGATCCCTCAGCCAATGTGTTGACGAAGCCAAGGCAGATATCTCGGTGGCCACCAACCTGATGGAAACCCGACTGCTCGCCGGCGACCCCAAACTGCTGGAAAAACTCCGCGCCAAAACCGGACCGCGAAAGATATGGTCATCGGCAGCCTTTTACACCGGCAAAATCAATGAACAAAAAGAGCGCTATCGCAAACATGCAGATACCGAATACAACCTCGAACCTAATATTAAAGAGGCGCCCGGTGGCCTAAGAGATATTCAGGTAATCAACTGGACCGCCAAGCGTCACTTTGAAGTCGACCGCCGCTCTCATCTGGTTCACAAAGGTTTCCTCTCAGAAGAAGAATACGCAACCCTGCGTCGCGACGAAGAGTTTCTGTGGAAAGTTCGCTTTGGTCTGCACCTGATTGCCGAGCGCCCTGAAGAACGCCTGCTATTCGACTACCAGCGCAAGCTCGCGGTGATGCTTGGTTACACCGAAAGCGATGGCCGACTGGGTGTAGAGAAGTTTATGCAGCGCTACTATCAGGTAGTGATGTCGATCAGAGAGCTCAATGATGTTCTACTGCAGTACCTCGACGAAGCTATTTACCGCAAGAACAAAACCAAATCCGTTGTAAAGATCAACGAGCGATTCCTAATCCGCGACAACTATCTGGATACCACCGATAGCTCAGTATTTATCGAACACCCCTCTGCCCTACTTGAGCTCTTTGCGATACTCGGCGAAAACGATCAGATACAGGGCATTCGCGCCTCGGCGATTCGCCAGATACGCTTGCATCGCAATCTAATCAATGACGAGTTCCGCAGCAGCGAAGAAAACCGTGCGCTGTTTATGCGTATTCTAAAAGCCCCCTACTTACTCTCCGCCCAACTGCAGCGAATGAACCGCTACGGCATACTCGGCAGCTACCTGCCCGAGTTCGGCAAAATTGTCGGGCAGATGCAGCACGACCTTTTTCATATATACCCAGTCGATGTTCACACCCTGGAAGTGGTGCGCAATATTCGCCGTATGGTCATACCTGAAGTTGCCGAGCGCTTTCCCGTGGCGGCGCATATCTTTAAGAACTTTCCAAAACCGGAACTGATTATTATCACCGCGTTGTATCACGATATCGCCAAGGGTCGCGGCGGCGATCACTCACTGCTCGGGTCAGCGGATATTGAAGACTTTGCATTGCGCCACGGCCTTAAGCCACAGGAGATTAGCCTGCTAAAATGGCTGGTGGAAAACCATCTGCTGATGTCGAGCATCTCCCAGCGCGAAGACACCTCAGATCCGGATGTTATCCATAAATTTGCCAAGCATGTCGGTGATCTTATCCATCTCGACCATCTCTATGTCCTCACCGTAGCCGATATCAATGCCACCAATCCGCATCTGTGGACCGACTGGAAAGGCTCGCTGATGCACAACCTATACTTTGAGACCAAGCGCGTACTGCAGCTCGGCGTGTCAGAGCCGACCGCAAAATCAGCCTGGCTTAGAGATGCCAAAGATGCCGCGTTGCGGGCACTGGCGGCAGACAATATAGAAGCCTCTCAGGCCA